>Ga0169931_10000389_pt1 | contig 71476 bp, 62 predicted proteins | sample Kivu_15m_20L_FD_129675 | JGI IMG/M metagenome (GOLD analysis project Ga0169931, IMG submission 129675) | Freshwater microbial communities from Lake Kivu, Western Province, Rwanda to study Microbial Dark Matter (Phase II) - Kivu_15m_20L... | ecosystem: Environmental > Aquatic > Freshwater > Lake... | reverse complement strand
TCGCGGGATCGCGGCCGTTGTCCTTCAACCAACCGCCACCGGGATGATATTCGGCGCGTGGCGGCACCTTCGGATACTCGGGGTTGATCCACAGCGGCACTTTTTGCAGCTCGACGACGGCTTTGGCAGGCACGACGCGCACGATCTCCTCAAGCTGAGCCTGAAGCAGCGGCAGGGCTTTGTTCAGCGCGGCGGCGTCGATCTTCGGGCTGATGTGCAGTGTCCAGCCGACGAGGTCGCGGGTTGGAGGAAAAGTGGCTGCGGCTTTAGCCGCATCTTTTTCGGCTAAAGCCGAAACCACTTTGTTGGCAGCATCGGATCTCGCGCGGGCTTTGGCGCGGATGAGTTCGCGGGCTTTCTCGAGATGCGGTGGCCAGGTGAACTTGGGCGCTTGTTTCGGATCGTAGCCTTCGAGGTGGCCGGTGAGGCGGGTTTGAGGCTTCGTGTATTTGAGAACGGTGTCGCCGAAGACCTCGCGACACAGCGCGGCAAGACCGGGATCGTAGTCGAGCAACTCGGCGCGGGTGTTGAAGTGGTTGTGATCGTGATCGGGCTCGCGGTTGTTGTCGAACCAGCTCTGCACGCCCTCGGCGAAGTATTCGTGATGGTTCACGCTGGCGTATTTGCCCTTCCAAAGGCCCGCCCTCATCGCGGCGTCGTAGCTGGCCTTCACGCGTGCATCAAAAGTCGCGTCCACATTGCTCATGCCGCGTAGGTGGATGTTGTGCGCGAGCTCATGAATGAGGATGTTTTCCGTGCTGTAGGGATCGCCTTCGTAAGCGAGCAGGTTTTCCTCCGCGCAGGAGCAGTAGGGATCGGTGGGGCTGCCGCCCATGCCGCGGGCACGTGCATCGCGAAAATCACGAGCGCTGAGATTCTCAAAGCCCTCCTCCTTTTCCTCCGCGAGCCAGGCCCACTCCGGTTGGTCGCAGGTGAACTCGTTGTGCGCGAGGATGCTCAGTCGTGCGCCGCTTTTCACCATCGCCTCGCGCACGTCGGGTCGCTTCGAGAGCATCATGTCGATGATGTAAACGGCCTCCTTCAGCGCATACGGACTCACTTTGCCCGATGCGACGACCGGAAAGCCACCTGCGCTGGCCTGCTGCGTGTAAAACGCCGGCAGGCCCCCGACACGAAAGGCCTGCACGCGCACCTCGGCCGTCACGAGGCTCTCCTTTTTGTCGTCGCGACCCACCACGGCAAAGCGATGCCCGAGCGACGTGCTGATAATGGTATCCTTGCCCGGCGGCACGCTGCCATTCGGCACGCGCTCGCCTTTGTCATTGATCCAAAACACCTCCACGACCTGCGTGCTGCCATTGATGATCTGGAGCTTCGGCCGGTCCAGCGCGGCGTGCAGCGGCGTCAGAAGAAACAAGCAGGCAAGGAGAAGACGGGACATAAGCCAAGTGTGAGGATGGAAACACGCGCTGTCTTGACCGCGACAGCCCGCCACGGCATGAAAAGCCGCACAAACGCGAAACGCGCTGGCAGGGCGGACCTTGTTGCTCAATGATGAAGCCCGACTTTTTCATGAAACCGGCCTTCTCAGCGCTTCCGGGCCTCCTTTCGCCGAAGGGGGCCTTGATGATGGATGCTCGATTCGTCGAGCAGGTGGCTGATTTGATGCATGACACGGCTTTTTTCATTAAAGACGCCTCGGGGCGTTATTTGGTGGTGAATCAGTCGCTCGTGGAGCGGCATGGGTTGTCCGCCAAATCGGAGATGATCGGCAGACGGCCCTGTGATGTCTGTCCGGGTGACTTCGGCCGCATTCCGACCGAACAGGACGCGCAGGTGTTGCGCACCGGAAAGCCTATCATTGAGCGGTTGGAGTTGTTCTGGCGTCGCCCACATGTGCCGGTGTGGGGTCTGACGAGCAAACTACCTGTTCGCGATGAAACGGGTCACGTGAGCGGCCTCATCGGCATTTCCAAGGATCTGACGGCGTTGGTGAGTCTTGATGAGGTGCCACAGGCCGTCGCGCTGGCCCTGCGGCACCTCGAGCGCTCGTTTGATGAAGCCGTGAGCCCGTCCTCACTCGCCAAAAAAGCCTGCATGAGCGCCGCCCGCTTCGCCCGCGTCATCAAACGCATCCACGGGATCAGCCCGATGCAGCTGATCACGAAGACGAGGATCAGCGCCGGGGCGCGGTGGCTGTTGGAGAGCGATGCTTCGATTGCGGAGATCGCGCTGAACTGCGGTTTTGCAGATCACAGTGCGTTTACGCGGGCCTTTCGCGCCGTGACCAGTTACTCACCAAGTGAATATCGGCGGTTGAAGCAAGCGGATTGAGGCAAGGCGTCACGGCTTCAAATGCCGCACGAGGAATTCCATGCGCAAACGCGAGCCGTAGGGCGTTTCCGCCGCGCCGTGGCCCGTTCCGGAAATCGGCATGAAATCGAAGCTCTTTCCGGCTTTTTGCAGCGCAGCGACCACTTGCGTCGTGCTCGCCGGATCGACGTTCGTGTCGAGTTCGCCGACGATGAGTAGCAAATGACCTTGCAGCTTGTGCGCGTCCTCCTTGTTCGAGCTTTTCACATACGACTCATCCACCGGCCAGCCCATCCACTGCTCATTCCACCAGATTTTGTCCATGCGGTTGTCATGACAGCCGCAGTCAGCGACCGCCACATGATAAAAGTCGTGATGATCAAGCAGCGCCCGCATCGCATTCTGCCCGCCCGCACTGCCACCGAAGATGCCCACACGGCTCAAATCCATCCACGGACGTTTTTTCGCCGCTTCTTTGATCCACAGCTTCCGATCCGGGAATCCTGCATCTTTGATGTTCTTCCAGCAAACGTCGTGGAAGGCCTTGCCGCGATGATTCGTGCCCATGCCGTCCATTTGCACCACGATGAAGCCCAGTTCGGCGATCACGTGATGTCCCATCAAACGGCTGAACTCCTTCGGCGCGAACGAACCATGCGGACCCGCATAGATGTTCTCGACGACGGGATACTTCTTCGCCGGATCGAAACTCGAAGGCTTCACGATCACTCCGTGGATGTCCGTTTTACCATCGCGACCCTTCGCCACAAAGCGCTCCGGCATCGTCCAGCCCGCAGCGAGCAGCGCGGAGGCCTCCGCTTTCTCCAACTCGCACACCAGCCCGCCATCGCGGCTGCGACGCAACTCGATCACCGGCGGATTGTCCGCACGCGACCACGTATCGACGAAAAACTCGCGATTCGGCGAAAACTCGACGCTGTGATTGCCATCACCCTCCGTGAGCTGCTGGAAACCGCTGCCGTCGAAGTTCACGCGGCAGAGATGCTCGTGATAAGGGTCTTCCTTGGCTCGCAAACCGCTGGCTAGGAACCAGATCTCCTTCTGGGCCTCATCCACATGCAAAACCTCGCGCACCGGCCATGCGCCCTTGGTGATTTGACGCTTCGGCGTGCCTTTTTGGGCATCGTAGAGGTAAAGATGACACCAGCCGTCGCGCTCGCTTGTCCAGATCACCTCGCCGCGGCTGTGCAGCCAATGACGCCAGCTTTTACCGTAGTAGTGGATGAAGGTTTTTGAGGTCTCTTCAACCACAACACGCACCGCGCCGGTTTTCGCGTTTACGGCGAGGATGCGATAGAGCTGATGACCGCGTTGGTTGTAGTTGAAGTAGAATTCGCTGCTGTCCGGTGCCCACACCGCATCGAGTTCGCCGCTTTCGGTGAAGGGGTTCTCGTAGAGATCGCGCGCCACGCGGATTTTCGTTCCATCGCTCTTTTCGATGACCCACTGCGGCTTTGGGAGCGGATCGCCGGGCTTGATGTAATCGAAGACCTCTAATTTCGGCTGCACGCTGCCGTTGGGCGTCGATTCGACGATCGTCACCTTTCTGCGTTCCACCTTGTCCGCCTCCGTGAAGACGATGCATGAGCCATCCGGCGAGCGAAAACCACGCTCGGGCTTCTTCGGAGCCTCCGTTTTGGCTTTCGCGATGCCTTTGCCGTCAATGATGAAGGTTTGCGGTTGAGACGCGCCCTCCACGACGGCGAGATGCTCGCCCGTGCGGCTGGTGATGAGCCATACATGGCCTTCGAAAGTGTGCTGCTCGCGCTCCGTGCCCGCGCGAACGCCTCCGTAGCGCACGTGACCGCCCTCCTGATTGATCCAGTAAAGCTCCACGTCCTCGCCGTGCTGGTTGATGAACTTTAGCCCCGATGACTCGCCGGTGCGCCGCGTGCGTCGCAGCTCGATTTTCATCGTGGAGGTCTTCGCGGCCTCTTTTTCCGGCAAACCGAGCTCTTTGAGAGTCGCGGCCGTTTTGCGGCTGCCGTTGGTGGCGTCGATCAAAACGAACTCCGACTTCCCCGGCTCTGTTTGCACCCGATACCAAAACGTTTTGCCATCCGACAGCCAGTTTGCCTGCACGCGGTCGCGGAAGACCCTGTTTTCGGTGCGCTTCGGAAAACTGAGCGCGGTGTCGAAGACGTTCTGGGCAACCACAGAGGTCACGGAGAGGCACAGAGATAAGAAGAGGAGGGTGTTGGTCATGATCTGTCCTAAATCTCTGTGTTCCCCGGTTTGGGCTCTGTGGTAAAATCGGAATTTCTATGAACACTGCCGAATCCTACAATACGCTCACTTCTGAAATCATTGCTTCTGCCATTGAGGTTCATCGTCGCCTCGGCCCCGGCCTGTTGGAATCTGCCTATGAAGCGTGTCTGGTTTATGAGCTTCGCAAGCGAGGCCTCAAAGCATTCAGCCAAGTGGGACTGCCGGTAATCTACGACGAGGTGCACTTGGATGTCGGCTACAGAATCGATGTTCTCGTGGAAGATGCAGTGATCATCGAATTGAAAGCCGTGGAAAAGGTGATTCCCCTGCATGAAGCCCAGTTGATTTCGTATCTGAAGCTGAGCGGCAAGAAAGTGGGACTGCTTCTGAACTTCAATGTCACTCGCCTTAAAGACGGCATCAAGCGACTGGCCAACTGAAGAGTTCACCACAAGGGGAACAGAGAGGCACAGAGATTTGACACCCCAACTCATCCTCTGTGCTCCCCCGTGCGCTCTGTGGTAGTCCCGATCCCCAAACGAAATGGATCTGCCGGATCGAGCAACAGCGTCGATTCGGCCGTGATGAAGGCTTGTCCGGTGATGATCGGGATGATGCCGCCTTCACCGTTTTGGTAGCTGCCTTCAAAGACGCTGCCGAGGATGCTTTCCTGCCGCCACACGTCCCCGGGAGCGAGTTTTCCGTCTGCGGCGAGGCACGCGAGCTTTGCGCTGGTGCCCGTGCCGCACGGTGAGCGGTCATATTCACCTCCAGGGCACAAAACGAAGTTCCGGCTGTGATTCGCGGCATTCTGCGGCGGACCAAAAAGCTCGACGTGATCGACTTCCGGGTATCCAGCGGCCCAAACGGCCTCGCGCATCGCCAAACTGGCCTGCGTGAGCTGCGGCACTTTCTTCAGCGTGAGATCGAGTCCGTGATCCGAGACCAGAAAGAACCAGTTTCCGCCCCAAGCGACATCTCCGGTCACTCCACCGGCCTTCACGCCCTTCGCCTGGCGATAAGACGGCACATTGCGAATGCTCACGCGGCCATTTTCATGCAAAACGGCCGTCACGACACCCACCGGCGTCTCCACGCGATGCTCGCCGGCCGAAATGCGTCCGAGATGCTTCAGCGTCGCGATGAGGCCGATCATTCCATGCCCGCACATGCCGAGCAGGCCGACGTTGTTGAAGAAAATCACGCCCGCAGCACAACTCGCGTCTTTGGGCTCCACGAGCAAAGCGCCGACGATGACTTCATGCCCGCGTGGCTCGCAAATGATCGCACGGCGATACGCTTCGAGCTCCGCGGCGCTGATGCCGCTCAAAACGACACGCGTGGGTTCGCCGCCGGTGTGGGAGTCAATGATGGGGATGCGTTTCACCGCGCAGGATGAAATCGGCTGCCGCATGCTTCTTGGCTGATTCCAGCGGCGCAGTCGTGAAAACGCGCAAATCAAACACCACCGACCGTTTTGACGACTTCGTCGAGCAGCGCGGGGTCCATCTCGGTGAGATGGCTGCGCTCGGGGAAGCGGCCTTCCTTCACATCGGCGACGTATTCGCTGAAGGCGGCGATGCGCTCGTTTTGCAGGCGGCGGTGCTCTTCGGCAAAGTTGCGGTAGGACTTCGCGTGGCGCGGGATGCGCTCGTCATAGTCGCCGAGGATGTCGCAGGAGAAAAGGAACTGCGTGTCGCAGCCCGTGCCGGAGCCGAGGGACATGAGAAGCATGCTCGTCTGCTTCGAAAGCCATGAGGCGAGGTTGTGCGGGACGATTTCGATCTCCGCGGCATACGCGCCGGCGTTTTCGAGGTCCTTCATCTTGCGATAGAGCGTCTTCGCTTCATCCACGGTCTTTCCGATGCTGCGGTAACCCGTCCAGGTGACATGACGCGGCACCATGCCGATGTGGCCGACGACGGGGATGCCCTCGCGAGCCATCGCCTCGATCAAAAACGGACTGCCGGAGCAATAGACGCTGCTGGCACCCATTTCGAGCGCGCGGAAGCCCGTGCGGATGGCCTCCTCCTGCGTGGCCATGCCATGCGGTGTGCTGCCGGAAAGGAAAGCCGTCGGCGCAGCGGCGACGAGCAGCGGCAGGCGCGCCTGCGCCTCCGGCGAGTCAAAGCTGCAGCTCATGAGGTCAATGCCCGCCGCCTCGGCCGCTGCAGCCTCCAGGGGAGACTTCACGTGGATGTGCGTGAGCACGCGTTTGCCTTTGAGCTTCCGGAGATCGTGGACGGTGTGTTTTTTGCGCGGGCGGACCATGCGCTCTTATTATCTGGGAGCGGCGCGGAGTGCAATCATCGTTCTCAGTTCTCAGTTCTCGGTTCCCAGTTTTCAAGCTGCGGCATGTTGCAGCCAGCAGACAACCAGGAACTGCGAACAGAGAACCGTGAACCGCGCATCACGCAGGTCGTTTCGCCAGCGTATCGCGGATGATTTTGAGGACCTGCTCGCGCTCGGTGCCGGCAAGAGTGAGGCGCGGCTCGCGCACCCATTCTTTGCCGAGGCCGGTCTCCTGGACGAGGAGCTTGATGTATTGCACAAAGTGGAGGTGCGTATCGAGCTTCATGAGCGGCTGGCTCCAGCGATAGAGCGCGCGGCATTCGTCCCACTTGCCAGCCTGGGCGAGGTCCCAGAGCTTTTGATTTTCTTTTGGGAAGGCGATGCCACTGCCGCAAACCCAGCCGTCGATGCCGAGGATGGCGGATTCGAGGAAGAGATCGTCCACACCGGTGAAGATGCGGTAGCGATTGGCAGTCTGGTTGCGCAGCTCGGTTATGCGGCGGGTGTTCGCGCTGCTTTCCTTGATGGCGAGCAGGTTCGGGATGTCGGCCAGTTCGACGAACGTCTCCGGCGTCACATCGGTGTGATAGCCGACGGGATTGTTGTAGAGCATCCAGCTCAGCGGCGTGGCTTTGGCCAGCGTGCGAAACCAGTGCTGCGTCTCGCGAGGGTCGGTCTTGTAGACCATCGGCGGCATGATCATGAAACCGGAAACGCCGAGCCTTTCGCAGTCGTGCAGATAGCTGATGGCGCTGCGGGTGCTCATTTCCGCCACGCCGCTGATGACCGGCACGCGTCCGGCGGCGACCTGAACGGCGTGTTTCACCACGGCGCGTTTTTCATCGGGCTGGAGGCACTGATTTTCACCCAGAGAGCCGCAGACGATCAAACCGTGCACGCCTGCCTCGATCTGCGCCTCCCAAAAGCGCGCGGACGCGTCGAAGTCGATCGACTGGTCCTCATTCATCTGCGTGACGACGGCCGGGAAAACGCCGGACCAAAAATTGGATTCTGGATTCATGGGTAAAGATTCATGAATCAGGAATCCAGCAGCCTCTTGATTGCTTTTTGGCCATGAATCTGCCATTTCAGCCAATTCATGGCCACCCGCGACCTTTTCCTGGATCACGCTGTCACCGAGGCGCTCTTCGATGCACTGCCGGATGTCGTGTTCTTTATCAAAGACAGCTTTGGCCGCTATGTGGTTGTGAATCAGACCATGGCAGCCCGTTGCGCCGGTGGTGACAAGACAAAGCTCATCGGCAAAAAGCCCGCCGAGGTCTATCCGGCACCGCTGGCGGCCAGTTATGCTCGTCAGGATGAGATGGTGCTGAAAACGGGCAAGCGCGTGGAGCACCAGCTTGAGCTGCACATCTATCCAGGTGGCAAGGCTGGCTGGTGTCTCACGACAAAGCATCCGCTCCGTGATGCCAAAGGCCAGATCATCGGCGTGAGCGGCATCTCACGTGATTTAAACGCCCCCAGTGACAAAGCCACGGGCTTTACAGAGCTCGCTTCCGCGCTCCGCCTCATGCAGACACGCTTCACCGAGAGCCTGCGCATCGAGGAAATCGCAACCAAAGCTGGGCTCAGTGTCTATCAGTTTGAGCAACGTGTGCAGCGGCTGTTTCAAATGAGCCCCCTGCAATTGCTGCACAAGCTCCGCCTCGATGAAGCCACGCGCCTGCTGCGCGAGACTGACATGCCGCTCGCGGACATCGCCATCGAGACGGGTTGGTGTGATCAAAGTGCGTTCACCCGGCATTTCAGCCGTTACGCAGGCATGGCGCCGGGGAAGTTCCGGGCCATGCAGTGACTGCGGTCTTGCAAACTTGAGCGCGACCCGGTTGTATGACCGGCATGAAAAATCGCGCCCTGCTGCTCCTCGGTCTGGTTTCCGCCCTTTCAGCTGCGGATTGGATCCGGCCGCCCGGTTTGCGGCCGCTGGCGGCATCGAGCCATGCGTTGACGAATGCGCGCATTGTCATCAAGCCCGGCACGGAGATCGAAAAAGGCACGGTGGTGCTCCGCAATGGCCGGATCGCCGCCGTGGGTGAAAAAGTCACGATTCCCGACGATGCGCGTGTGCATGATCTCGACGGCGCGACGGTGTATGCGGGTTTTATCGACGCGCATGTGAGTTTTGCGAAGTCCACACGCGAGTCGCCATCAGAAGGCGGGCCGCCGGTGCATGAGGCCGTGCTCACTTCGGGCGCGGTGGCACCGTTCTTGGGGGTGAGCTCGGCGGCAGGTGGTTCCGGGGTGAGATCCGTGGTCACGCCAGAAAGGCGCATGGCGCGTGAGTATTCACCGACGCAGAAATCGCTCGAGGCGCTGCGCAATGAAGGCTTCACCGCAGCGAATGTCGTGCCGGACACGGGCGTGATTCGAGGCGCGAGCACGTTTGTCACGCTGGCATCGTCTGATCCAGACGTGGCGATCCTCAAAGCGGACACGTTTCAGCATGTCAGCATCGATGCCCCGCGTTCGGGTGCGGATGAAAGTGAAGATAACAAACCGCGGGCCTATCCTGCGTCGCTCATGGGAGTCATCGCGGTGGTGCGGCAGACCTTTCTCGATGCTCGGCATCAGGCGGCGGATCACGCGCACTACTCCAAAAACGCGAAGAATCGTGAGCGTCCGCAGCTCGACACCTCCCTGGAGGCGCTGCTGCCTGCGGCGGAGAAAAAGATGCCGGTGCTGTTTGAGCCAGCCAGCGTGCTGATGGTGGAGCGTGCCACGCATCTGACACGCGAGTTCGATTTGCAGCCTGTGTTGCTCGCTTGCGGCCAGGAATGGCGCCGGCCGGAGCTGGCGCGCGCGGTGAAAGCACCGTTCATCGTGCCGCTCGACTTCCCGGAGGTGCCCAAGATGCCGGAGGACGATGATTGGGAGGCGGTGCCGTTTGAAACGCTGCGCTCGTGGGATCACGCGCCGGGAAACGCCGCGCTGCTGCGAAGCGAAGGCATCGAAATCGCGCTCACAACGCACGGATTGGCGAAACGCAGTTCTTTTCGCGCGAATGCGCGTCTGGCGGTTGCTCGTGGACTCAGCGCTGACGATGCACTGGCCGCTCTGACCACCGTTCCGGCAAAAATCCTCGGTGTGGCGGATCAACTCGGCACCATCGAGCCGGGGAAACTCGCGAACCTTACCGTGGTCGAGAATGGCGGTTACTTCGATGAAAAAGCCCGTGTGCGCGAGGTGTGGATCGACGGGCGTTTGTTTCCCGCCGCGTTGAAGGACGACAAAGGCGGCAAGGACGCGAAGGTGGAGCGCAAAACACTCACCGCCGCGCCCGCGCAGAAGGTTCGCGGGCCGCTTTTGAGCCCGAAGGCCGTTTGGATCAAAAACGCGACGATCTGGACCTGCGGACCGCAGGGGCGCGTGGAGAACGCGGGGCTGCTGATCGTGGATGGAAAGGTGAAAGCCATCGGATCCATCGACCAAGCACCGGAAGGCGCGCATGTGATCGATCTGCCGGGCATCCACGTCACGCCGGGCCTGATCGATTGCCACAGCCACAGCATGATCATGGGCGGCGTGAATGAGGGCACGCTGCCTTCGACCGCGATGGTGCGCGTGGGTGACGTGGTGAACTCCGAGTCGGAGACCATTCACCAGCAACTCGCCGGCGGACTCACGACCGCGAACCTGCTGCACGGTTCCGCGAACCCAATCGGCGGCCAGAACTGCGTCATCAAGCTGCGTGACGGTGCCGCTGCGGAGGATTTGAAGCTCAAAGGTGCTCCTGGCGGCATCAAATTCGCGCTGGGCGAGAACGTGAAGCAATCGGGCTGGGGCGATGCCTTCAAATCGCGTTTTCCGCAGTCGCGCATGGGTGTTCCAGCCTTTCACACAAACCGTTTTACCGCCGCGCAGCATTACATGACGGCGCTCGCCAAAAAGGACGGTCCACCAGTGCGGCGTGATCTCGAATTGGAGGCGCTGGCGGAGATCATTCGCGGTGAGCGGCTCATTCACTGCCACAGCTACCGGCAGGATGAGATTCTCGCGTTTCTGCGTGTAATGGAAGGCTTCAAGGTGCGCGTTGGCACACTCCAGCACATTTTGGAAGGCTACAAAGTGGCTGATGAGATCGCGAAGCACGGCGCGGGCGCGTCCGCCTTCTCCGACTGGTGGGCTTACAAGCTGGAGGTGTATGACGCCATCCCGCATGCCGGCAGCATCATGCGCGAGCGCGGCGTGCTCGTCTCCTTCAACTCCGACTCCTCCGATCACGCACGACGCATGAACCTGGAGGCCGCGAAGGCCGTGAAATACGGCGGCACTAGCGAGGAGGAGGCGCTGAAGTTTGTGACGCTCAATCCGGCGAAGCAGCTCGGCATCGACAAGCAGGTCGGATCACTCGAACCGGGCAAGGATGGCGATTTCGCCCTGTGGAGCGGTCATCCGCTCTCCACGACCTCAATCTGCCTGCAAACGTGGATCGATGGAAAACAATACTTTGAACGCGAAGCCGCCAAACGCCGCTCCGAGGCCCGCAACACCGAACGGCTCGCCTTGATCGCCAAAGCCAAAAAACTCGCCTCCAGCAGCGCCGATGACAAAGACGGCGACGAGAAGGCCAAGGCTCGCTTTTTCTTCCGAACCCTCGAAGAACGCCAGAACCACCTCTGCGTGGACTGCTGCATGGAAAGGACACTCTCATGGCAAAACTGACTCTATATTTTCTCCTCGCGCTGGGAAGCGCACATGCTGACACCCTGCTTCTACGCGGCGCGGTGGTGCACACGGTTGCCAAAGGCACGCTCGAACCGGGCGATGTGCTGGTGCGTGACGGCAAGATTGCAGCCGTGGCGGCTCGCATCGACGAAAAGGCGGATCGCGTAGTCGATTTGAAGGGCCTGCATCTTTATCCCGGCCTCGTGAGCGCGGGCACGGATCTCGGGCTGGTGGAGATTCCGGCGCTGCGTGCATCTGTGGACGACAAGGAGACGGGCGAGTTCACACCGGAGGTCGAGTCGTGGAACGCGGTGAATCCAGACAGCGAACTGATCCCAGTGGCGCGGGCGAACGGGATCACGCATTTCGCGCCGATTCCGCAGGGGAAGTTCATCACGGGCAGCTCTGGCATGATGGCGACGCGTGGTTGGACGATCGAGGACATGCTGGTGCGTCGTCACACCGCGATGCACCTCGTGTGGCCGGGTCATTCACTCAAAATTCCTGGCCCGAACGCCCCTGACGATGCCAAATCGCTCGACGAACAGTCGCGCGAGCGAAAAGAGAAGGTGCGCGAGATCGAGCGCTTCTTTGCGGATGCCGAGGCGTGGGGAAAAAGAACCTCCGGCGCTCCCATCGTGCCCGCCTGGCAGGCCATGCAGCCGGTTTTGCGCGGCGAGGTGCCGCTCGTGATTCATGCGAACGGACAGCGCGAGATCAAGGCGGCTCTGGCATGGAGCGAATCGCGTCCCAAGCTGCGCATCGTGCTCTTCGGTGGTCGGGACGCGTGGATGCATGCCGGGGAACTCGCGAAGCGGAAGATCGCGGTGATTTACACAGAAGTCTTCACGCTGCCGATGCGTGCAAGCGACAGCTATGATGTGCAATTCGCTGTTCCGTCGATGTTGCATCAAGCAGGTGTCAACGTGGCGATCAGCGAAGGTCTGGAGAGGTCGAGCGCGTCCGGTCAGCGCAATCTGCCCTACATCGCCGCGCAAGCCGCGGCGTTTGGTTTGCCTGCGGACGCAGCGCTTGCGTCAATCACGCTCGTGTCTGCGCAGGTTCACGGAGTCGCAGATCGACTTGGCAGCATCGAAGCCGGCAAGGATGCGTCACTTTTCACCGCGACGGGCGACATCCTCGACATTCGCACGCAGGTGAAGCAGTTGTGGATCAGCGGCGTCGAGCAATCGCTCGAATCACGTCACACACGACTCGCGGAGAAGTATCGCAACCGGCCGAAGGCGAAGTGAGTCGATACGTCAAGCGAGCAGCGCCTTCACCGGCTTCGCGGGCATGATGCCAATCAGTTTGCCATCAAGACCTTGCGTCTTGAAGCTGAAGCGATCCGCGTGGAAGCCGAGGAGGTGGAGGACGGTGGCGTGGAAGTCGCTGATGTGGAGCGGGTCTTTGACGATGTTGTAGCTGAAGTCGTCCGTCTCGCCGTAGATGGTGCCGCCTTTTGCACCGCCGCCGGCCATCCACATGGTGAAGCAGCGCGGGTGGTGGTCGCGACCGTAGTTTTCCTTCGTGAGGCCGCCTTGGGAGTAGATGGTGCGGCCGAATTCGCCGCCCCAGATGATGAGGGTGTCCTCAAACATGCCGCGCTGCTTGAGGTCCTGGATGAGCGCATGGCAGGGCTGGTCGATGTCCTTGCACTGGCTTGGCATACGGCCGCCGACATTGCTGTGATGGTCCCAGTTGTTGAGATAAATCTGCGTGAAGCGCACGCCGCGCTCGGCCAGTCGGCGGGCCATGAGCACGCTGTTGGCAAAGGTGCCGGGCTTCTTCGCTTCTTCGCCGTAGAGTTTGAAGATATGATCGGGTTCGCTGGCGATGTCGGTGAGCTCCGGCACGCTGGCCTGCATGCGGAAGGCCATCTCATACTGCTGGATGCGGGTGTGCGTCTCGGGATCACCCACCTGCTGGTAATTGAGTTCGTTGAGCGCGTTCAGGCCTTCGATGGTGCGCTGGCGCACGCTGCTGGGCACGCCGGGTGGGTTGTTGATGAAAAGAATCGGGTCGCCCTTGCTGCGGAAGCTCACTCCGGCGTGTTCGCCGGGCAGATAGCCACTGGACCAAAGCCGTGACGAAATGGCCTGTTCCTGCTCGCGATTCGTCGGCGTGGCGATGAGCACGACGAAGGTGGGCAGGTTCGCATTCATCGCACCGAGGCCGTACGACGCCCAGGAACCCAGACAAGGACGCCCGGTGATCTGATTGCCGGTCTGCATGGCGCAGATGGCCGGCTCATGATTGATCGCTTCCGTGTGTAGGGAGCGCATCCAGCAGATGTCGTCGGCGTTTTTCGCGAGATGCGGCAGCAGGTCCGAGTTCATCCACATGCCGCACTGGCCGCGCTGGGCGAAGTTGTATTTCGACGGCGCGATGGGAAAACGCGCCTGCCCGCTGGTCATCGTGGTGAGTCGCTGGCCGTTGCGGATGCTCTCCGGCAGGTCCTTGTCGTAATAGGCCTGCATCTGCGGCTTGTAGTCGAACAAATCCATCTGCGCCGGGCCACCGACCATGTGCAGATAGATCACACGCTTGGCCTTCGGCGGAAACTGAGGTCCTTGCGCATGACCACTGGCTGCACGGGCCAATGACTCGCCAAAAAGCGAAGCCAGCGCCGCACCACCGAGCACGTTTTTACCGCGAGCGAAGAGCTGGCGGCGAGTTTGGAAGGTGTTCCATTCTTGGAGGATGTTCATGGGATTCTAAGTTAAAAGTTTCAGGTTTCAGGTTTCAGGTTTCAAGTTGGAGGCCTTAGCGAAGTCCTTGGGCTTTGAGGTGGGTATCGAGCCACGCAGAGTCTTCGGGTGTGAGCGGCGGTTCAGGGGCGCGTGAGTAGTCAGTGAGACTGTCGAAGGCGATGTCGGCATGGCACTGCTCGGCAAGGTTTTGGAGGTCGAGCCAGATATCAGAGTCATCTGGGCGAAGCGGAACTTTGCAGGCAGGTAGAGGCAGCGGGTAGTTTATCGGATAGATTTCACGCAGGAATGGTTGGTCACTCCGAGACACGGTGATGGCATGTGATGGCGGCATGTTGTCCGTCCCACGAAGGGAATCGGTGATCGAGTCACCTTCAAATAGCAGCAACGCCAGCCCCCATTTACGGACAAGATCGACTTCGACGAGATTCACTCCCGCGTCGATGATACTCTGACGTTTCTGTCCATAGGAGATCGCACCGCCGCCATGCTTGTTTGAAGGGCTGATGAATTCGATGATCGTGATCAGTTTGCCATCATGCTTTTCACGCACGGCGAGGTGACGCGGCTTTGGGCCGGTTACCTTGCAAATGATGGGCGGTGCATAGTTCGGCGGAGCGGCGGCCAGCAGAGTGTCCTCCCGCAGTTTCCAGACAGATACATCCGGCTGCCGGTTGTCGTCCGCCAGTGGTGGTTGGCCTGAAATCGTCATGCCATGCTCAATCGACACATGCAGCCCGTGCGGCACCTGTCGTTGCATCTGATTTCTCGCATAGACGATCAGCGACGGATGCACCTCGAACCACCTCTCCTCGAAGTAAGGGTTCAGTCCCGGGAAGGGATATGGTGTATCGGCGGACATAGATGTTGGATCACTTGTTCAGAACTTCGTCCAGGTTCATGAGCTGATTCGTCAGCATCGTCCACGCTGCGAGTTCAGCTTTGGGGAGCTTTTCGTCGGGTTTGGATTCGCCGATTTTGAGGAGAGCTTCGGCATCGGCGGGTGTTTTTGAGTAATGGGCACGCAAATCGGCGAGGCTCGCAGCGACCAGCGGCTGCTCTTTGGCTTTCAGCGGTCGGCAAAGGATGCGTTCGGCGAGGTAGGAAAGCGGGTCTGAGGTGGCGAGAGCCTTCTGCGCGAGGTTGCGGGCGGCTTCGATGAACTGCGGGTCGTTCATGGTGACGAGGGCTTGCAGCGGTGTGTTGGTGCGGTCGCGGCGGACGCAGCTCACTTCGCGGCTGGGGGCGTTGAAGATGTCCATGTTCGGGGACGGGGACATGCGCTTCCAGAAATTGTAGAGCGTGCGGCGGTAGAGGTTTTCGCCGTTGTCTTGTTTATACTTCTCGGTGCCGAGGCCGACGACTTCCCAGATGTTTTCCGGTTGGTAAGGCATGGTGCCGGGGCCGCCCATGCGAGGTGAAAGGGTGCCGCTGGCGGCGAGGGCGTAGTCGCGGATCATCTCGGCATCCATGCGGAAGCGCGGGCCACGGCTGAGGAGCGAGTTATCGCGATCTTTTTCGATCTTCTCCGGCGTGATGAGCGCGGCCTGGCGGTAGGTGGCGGAGGTGAGGAGCATCTTGTAGAAGCGCTTCACATCCCAGCCGCTCTCGCGGAATTCGACCGCGAGCCAGTCGAGCAATTCAGGATGCGTTGGAGCGCTGCCCATGATGCCGAAGTCGTCGCTGGTCTTCACGATGCCCGCGCCGAAAAGCTCCTGCCAGAAGCGATTCACCGTGACGCGAGCGGTGAGCGGATTGCCGGCATCCACGAGCCACTGCGCGAGGCCGAGTCGGTTCTTCGGAGCATTGGGAGCCAGCTTGCCGAGCGCGGCAGGCACGGCGGCATCGACCTGCTCACCGACTTTGTCATAAGCACCACGCATGAGGATGTTCGCCATCGGTTTGGCGTCCATCTTCTCTTCCTGAATGTGGGTGATGGGGCTGCGGGCCTTGATGGCGTCCTGCTCGGCCGTGAGCTTGTTGGTTTGGGCAGAAGCGGTCTGATAAGCCTTGTCGCGAGTGGCGAGGTAGTGATCGAAAAGCGCCTCGCGGTTCTTGGGATGGATCTTTTTGGCTCCGACGAACTGCTGAAGCGGCACCACCTTGGCGAGAGTCTGGACTTCCGTGGCCGTCAGCTGGCGGTCATAAAGGCGAATGTCCTGCACGCCGCCTTCACGAAGAGGCGTCGAGCTGCGCTGGCCAATTTTCGTCGGTGTGGTGGTGACAATGCTGCCCTTCAGCGAGGCCACATCCGCCTTCACCGGCGTGTCCACGCCATCCACATAGATGCGGAGCCCGCCGACCTTGCCCTTGCCGTCATAAGTTACAAAGAGGTGCTGCCAGACGCCTGCACGCAGCGCCGGTTTGGCTGTGGTCACTTTCAGCGCGTCGCCGGGCCACTGACTGATGATGTGGACGCTCAGTTTGTTCGCCGCCTGCATGATGTCCCAGCCACGGAAGCCGTTCTTCTCATCCATGCGGGCAAGGATGCTGCCGCTCTGCGTCACATTGCCTGCGCGGAACCACAAACCATAGCTGAAGGGCTTGTCCTTCTCGAAATTCCCCACATCGCCGAGGTCAAAATTGCTGCCGGGTTTGATCTCAGGTGCCGGGCCGAGTTTGCCATCGGGCTTCCAGATGATTTCACCGGCTGATTTGAAGGTTTTCGCGGTCTTTGTCTCACCACAGGTGGCAGCGACTTCCTGGCCTTTGCCTTCATTCAGCGGGATGTGAGCGATGATGCCCTTCGTGGGAATATCAGCGGCCAGATCCGCAGGTTTGGCGGAGGCAAACCATGTCTCAAAAGACTTCGCCGCTACGGTGCGGGCTTCGCTTTGCAGCTTCTTTGATTCAGCGATCTCAGCGGGCAATGCGGTCCAGCGCGGACGATCTTTCTCCGTCGGCAGCACGAGGATGGGGCCGAGGCCGTCCTTCACGTTGCCGTCCTTGGCCTTCTGCGTCGTGTTCCGGAAGAAGGCCGCCATCGAGTAGTAGTCACGCTGCGTGATGGGATCGAACTTGTGATCGTGGCACTGCGAGCAGTTCGTGGTGAGTCCCATGTAAACCCAGCCCATCGTTTGCACGCGATCTGCGGCGTAGTTGGCGAGGTTTTCTTCATCAATCGTGCCGCCTTCATTGGTGGTGATGTTGCAACGCTGAAAGCCCGTGGCGACGAGTTGGTCGTCGGTCGGCTTTGGTAGCAAATCACCTGCGATCTGCTCGATGGTGAACTGATCGAAGGGCTGGTTACTGTTGAAGGCTTTCACCACCCAGTCGCGGTAGGGCCACATCTCACGGTAGTTGTCGAAGTGCAGGCCGTGGGTGTCGCCATAGCGTGCGGCATCCAGCCAGTAACGGGCGCGGTGCTCGCCATACGCGGGAGATTTCATGAGTTCGTCGATGAGAGCGCTGATCTGCGCATCGCTGAGCTTTTCCGCCGCCGCATATTTCTTCAAAAGCTCCGGCGCAGGCGGCAGCCCGGTCAAATCGAGTGAGATACGCCGCACCAGCGTGTGCGCATCGGCCTCGGGGGCCGGTTTGAGGCCTGCTTTGTCCAGCGAGGCCAGCACGAAGCGGTCGATGGGCGTTTTCACCCACGACTCGTCCTTCACCGCAGGCGCGGCTGGCTTCTGCGGTGGGATGAGGCTCCAATGCGGCTGCCAGGGGGCACCTTGCTCGATCCACGTCTTGATCATCGCGATCTGCGCGGGCTTCAGCTCCTTGTGGCTCTCCGGTGGCGGCATGATCTCGTCTTCATCGGTCGAAAGCAGGCGCTGATACAGCGAACTCGCGTCCGGCTTGCCTTTGATGACCGTCGGCTCCTCGCCCTTCTTCGCGGTGAAGAAACCGGCCTCCGTGTCGAGCCTCAGACCGGCCTTTCGCGTGCCCGGATCGGGTCCGTGGCAGTGAAAGCACGCGTCCGCGAGGATGGGGCGGATGTCCTTGTTGAACTCGACGCCGGCAAACGCCGCGGCGGGCACGAGGAGGGTGAGGGAGAGTGTTTTGAGCATGATATGAAAATGCTGGTGGCCGGTATGATTGTGCCTACGGGGGCTGAGGGGAGAGTTTTGCGGCCAAATTGGCTGTTTTCGCTGCTGATGTTGGCTTTAGACCATCGCACTCCGCAGGGCCAGCCGCTCGGCCTCCGGCAGGCTGCTGGCGGAAATCGCCCGCCAGGCCGCATTGATGTCGATGCGGCTCCAAAGCGCCGCGAGGCAGTTTCCGAGGCTCTGACGCTCCTTCGGCGTCTTCACATGCGTGAGCAGCACCAGCGCCAGCTCTGGCCGATGATGCTTCACGACCAAAATCAGGTCCTTCAGCTCCGCGTCATCAAATGAAGCGATCAATTCCGCATCGCCCAGCGGCGCATCCAGATGCGGGAGCACAGTTTGATCACCCCGTTCGAGACGGGCGACGAGGCGCTGGAGCCGCTCACGGCGCAAGGGCAGGGGAAAGGATGCGGTCATGGTATTCAAATGGCCTTGGGGGATACTATTGTGCTTACGGCGCTGAATCGAGATTTTTACCGCCCAAATCATGCCGCTTTCGGAAAAAGATGTGTCGGATTGTGCAGTCACCCATACGACAGGCCGCCGACTCCTGTCTTGCATGCGGGTGCCTTCCTTGTGTAAAATCAGCCCATCATGGCGGCGATTTCACCACAGACTTTTTTGCGTCAAACCCGCGGCAGCGAGCTCGTGCGCCTCTTCGATCTGCTGCCGGACGTGAACTTCTTCATCAAAGACCGCGCCGGGCGCTTCATAGCGCTGAACCGCTGCGGCTGGGAATACTGCGGCGTGCAGCGCGAGAAGGACGCCATCGGCAAAACCGACCTCGACTTCTTCCCGCGACGCCGCGCTGCCGAGTATCGCAAGGACGACGAGGCCGTCATGCGCAGCGGCAAAGCCATCGTGAACCGCGTCGAAAGCGCCCCGGAGGCCGAAGGCTCCCCGCGTCTCGTCATGACCAGCAAACTGCCGCTGCGAAACGCCAAAGGCGAGGTCGTAGGTATCGCCGGTGTCAGCCGCCGACTCGACCAAGTCCGCAGCCGTGCCAGCGGCGAAGCCCGCTTTGCGAAAGTGATCGAACACATGCACCGCGAGCCCGAAACCGCCCTCAGCAGCGCCGAGATGGCCAAAATGTGCGGTCTTTCGCAAAGCCAGTTCGACCGCAGCTTCCGCGCCGTCTTCCGCACCTCCGCCCGCCAATACCTCCTCAAAGTGCGCATCGAAACCGCCTGCCGCAAACTCGCCGAAACCGAAGACACCGTGGCCGCCCTCGCCGTCGAACTCGGCTTCTTCGACCACGCCCACTTCACCCGCTACTTCCGCCAGCTCATGGGGGTGACGCCTGCGGCGTATCGCCAGCAACAGCGCATGCCGAGGCCCTCAAAGCGCCGGTGAAAGGAGGGCTTGGGTGAGTTGCTCGATGGTTTGGCCGAGGGCGAGGAGGCGTTCGTCGGTTTTGGCGGTGCTGATGAGGGAGAGGCCGATGGGGAGGCCTTCCACGTGGCCCATGGGCAGGGTGAGATGCGGGTAACCGGCCACGGCAGCGGGTGTGCTGGCGACGCGCACGTTGGCATCGCCTTTTTTGAGGTCGATGAGGCCGGCGGGATCGTTCGTGGGACAAATCAAGGCGTCGAGATCATGCGCTTGGAGCGCGGCGTCGATGCCATCGGGGCCGGCTAGCTGCCGGGCGAGTTTGCGGGCCTGCTCACCAGCGGCGATGATGTCGGGCGTGCCGAGTTTTTCGGCCTGTTCGAAGAACTCCTGGCCAAAGTGCGGCATCTCGGTGTCGCGATGCGCTTCGTTGAAGGCGATCAACTCGGCGAGCGAGCGCACCTCGCCGCCGCGTTGCGCGAGGTAGGCATTCAAATCGGCGCGCAGCTCGATGAGCATCGCTTTGAAGGCCAAACTGCCGGCTTCGCGGGCATTCGGCAGCTCGACGGGATCGACGAGGATCGCGCCGGCTTCGCGGAGTTGCTTCAGCGTGGCTTCAAAGCGTTCGAGCACCTGCGGATGGCTGCCGCTTTGCTTGCGCAACACGCCGAGGCGGATGCCTGCGAGCGAAAGCGGCGCGGGCGCGATGAAATCATCGGCGAGGACCTGCATGAGCAGCGCGGCATCGCGCACGGTGAGTGTCATCGGCCCGGCGGTGTCTTGATGATGCGTGATCGGGATGATGCCGCTGCCATTGATGCGTCCGAGGGTCGGTTTGAAGCCCACGATGCCGCAGGCGCTCGCGGGACTGACGATGGAGCCGTTCGTTTCCGTCCCGATGGCTGCGGGGGCGAGTCCGGCGGCCACCGCGGCGGCGGAGCCGGAGCTGGAGCCGCTGGCGGTGTGCGTGAGCTGGTGCGGATTGCGCGTGAGGCCGCCGCGCGCGCTCCAACCGCTCGTCGAATTCGGCGAGCGGATGTTCGCCCACTCGCTCAAATTCGTTTTGCCGAGGATGATTGCCCCCGCTTCGCGCAAACGCATCACGAGGGCTGCATCGCGTGCGGGTTTGTGATCGCGCAAGGCCAGAGATCCTGCGGTGGTCTGCATCGCATCGGCGGTTTCGATGTTGTCCTTGATCAGCACGGGCAGCCCATGCAGCGGGCCAGGTTTGCAGGCAGCGGCAATCGCACGCACCGCAGGATTCAGTTCGAGGACGGCGTTGATTTGCGGGCCGGAACGGTCAAACCGGGCGATGCGGGCCGAAAAGTGCTGCACGAGGCTTTCGGGCGTCGCGCGGCCGTTTTGGAGCATCGTGGCGAGATCGGCCAGCGTGGCGAATGGAGACGGTTCGCGATGTTTTTCCACGCAGGCCACCGGACACAACGTGAGGGCGGCGGATTGGAGCAAGCGGCGGCGTTTCATGACATGACTGTTGTTCAAGTTCCAGCGTAACGCCCCATGAACAGGATCAAGCCGGTGGACTGATGTCGCAGCATCCAGATGAATGGACGGTTGGCGATGAAGCTGGCTTTGCGCCGTTTGGGCTTTTCCGGGGCGTCGCCAAACGGATCTGCCGGGGCGGCAGTGGCTGCGGCGGCCTCGGCTCCGAGTTCGTTCACTTCGATCATCGCTTCGTGGTAAACATCGCTGACAAACCATGGGCCCACAGACAGGCCGTTGGAAAGATCGGCGGAGCCTGCTTGAAACAAACGCTTTGCGCCCAGCGCCTGCCAGAGTGCCTTGAGGCTGAGCTGGGTGCTGTAGCCAAAGCGTGGCAGCATCACGTTCACATCGCAGTTTTCGAGACCGCCGCGTACGGCATGCCAGTGTTCAGGCGAGAGGCCGGTTTCGATTTTCTGCCGTGCGGCTTCATCTCTGGGCAGGAGGATCAGCAGGCTGACCTCGCCGCCGGTCATGGGCATTTCGAGGCACTGCCAGGATTCGGCCTCTGCGTAATCAAACACGCCGAGCGGCATCAACATGGTAGGCTGCATGACGACATGGCGTGGTGTCTGAAACGAACGCTGCCTGGTGAGCCTGGGATCAAACGGACTCGTCCAGCGTCCTTTGAGATACACCGTGTTCACGACCACCACGGCTTGTTCTGGCGGTGAAAACGAGGCCGGTCCGACGATCTGCGGCACACGTCCGCGTGTTTTATCTCGCACCCATAGATTAACAGCTGCGGCGCAGGCTGTGGCGTCGCCTTTCGGCAGGTTTTGCAGTGTCGCGCCGAATTGTGTGCGGGAGGACTCCTGGAAAGACGGCTGAAAGTTGACGGCATTCGCCGCCCAGAGCGAATTCGTGATTTCCAACGCCAGCGCTCCTCCGCCAGCGGTCGCGGCAAGTTCGGCGCGCAACGCACCGGCGTTTTCGATCCCTTTTGCCGTGCCTTCGGCCATGTGAGCGGCTGCCGCGAGCTCGGCTTGTGTCTCATCTTTTGCTGCTGCGGTGAGAAGGCTGGCGACCTGATGCGAACTGAACGGAGAGAAGCAGAAATTGCCCTCGGTCATCTGGCGGAAGAGTTGAAACAACTCGCAGGCGTGGGCATTCGCGGCTTCTGCAGCCGGTTGTTTCGACTCCTGGGCACGGAGGCTCAAGGCAAGGAGCAGCAAAGGCAGCAAGACGCGCATGAGCGAATTATAATTCGGAGGCTTGAGCCACGGCAAGAACCGCTTCTGCAATTTGGGCGAAGCGGGGTAGGGGGGCTGTTTCAAGCTCGACAGGCGCTCCGTTTTTCCGAGATAATGCTACCCATTCATGAACCGACGTTCTTTTCTGCTTTCCGCCGCCGCTGCAACTGTTCCTGTTACAGGTGCCCACGCCGGCCAGTTCACCGGCAAGATCCGCAAATCACTCAAGTGGAGCATGGCACAGAAGGCGGCGCAGGGGATGACTTTGACGGAGGCGTTCAAGAAACTACGGACGTGCGGCTTTGAAGGAGTGGAGCCTAGCCTGCTGTTCGGTCATGTGAACGCGGACAACGCGGCTGAGTGGGTTGCCGCAAGCAAGGAGAGCGGCTTGATCATCGACGGCACGGTGGGAGGTCGGGCGGAAACCCTCGAAACAGGTGTGGACCTCACAAAAAGGCTCGGCGGTGACTCGATGCTCGTGGTGCTGGCTTATCCGCAGGAGCAATCGCTGCAGAAGACCTGGAATGAATCCGTCGCGCGCATGAAAGCCGCGGCAGTGCATGCGGAGAAGCAGCAGATCAAGATGCTGATCGAAAATGTCTGGAACACCTTTCTCATCAGCGCCTACGACATGGCGCGGTTCATTGACGAGGTGGGCAGCCCGTGGGTGGGCGTGCATCTCGACATCGGCAACCAGATGCGCTGGGGCGTGGCGGAGCACTGGGTGGAGATCCTGGGCAAACGCAGCATGAAGCTCGATGTGAAGGAGTATGACCTCGACAAGGCGATGCAGGAAGGCATGCGCAAAGGCTTCGACAAACCGCTCGGTGAAGGCAGCATCAACTGGGCCGGTGTGCGTGCGGAGCTGGCAAAGATTGGCTTCACCGGCTGGGCGGCAGCGGAGGTGAAGGCAGGGGATTGGCACTACCTGGCCGATGTGGCTAAGCGCATGGACAAGGTGCTGGATCTCTGAGGGTGGTGCGCGCAAAGAGGCGCTTCATTGCGGGCAGGAGTGCCCGCATCACATTAGATGCAGACGGCTTTGGAGCCTTGTTTCGCGGATTGCAGGCAGGCGTCGAGCACGCGTTGTGTCAGCAGGCTGATCTGGGGCCAGTGGGGGTCGATTTTGCCGGACAGGACGAGTTCTGAGAAGGTGCGGAAGAGTCCGCACTCCTGCGAGCCGGGGGCGTTGTTGCTGGGTTCGTCGAGCGTTTCGATCGTGCAGCCTTCATGCATGTCCGCACGGCAGCCGTTGATGACGAAGTCGGAGCGGGTGAGTGAGAAGCGGGTCTGTGATCCGGAAAACGGCAGGACGAAGTCGGAAAGCTGAAGCAGGCCTTTGGAACCACTGACGACAGCCCACTGGGCATTTGTGGTGGTGAAGGAGCAGTAGAACGACGCGCTGGCTCCATCGGCATAGGTGAGCGTGCCGGTGAATTCGAGAGGGACGGGCAGCGAATCGGCCGTCTGTCGTGTTTCGGCCAGGATGCGGCCCGTGACGTGAGCGGGAACGGCGTAGTTCATGGCCCAGAGTGTGAAGCGCAGGCAATACCAGCCAAGATCGCCAAGGCAGCCGAGAGGCTCCAGCGTTCCATGGGCGCGGATGTTGGTGCGTTGAAAGTCTTCATCGCTCAGGAAGCTGAATTGGGAGGCGATGTGGCGGATTTTGCCGACATCGCGGTCCACGAAGTCACGCAGGCGTTTCAACCGGCTGCCGTGCATGAACATGACGCCGTCCATGAACTGCACGCGATGTTTTTCGCAGGCGGCGATGATCTCCGCGACGTCCGCGGCATCACATCCGACGGGTTTTTCGACGAGGACATGTTTTCCTGCCTGCGCGGCGCGGATGACCCACTCTTTGCGCAATCCAGTGGGCAGCGGGATGTAAACGGCGTCGATGTCCGTGCGGGCGAGCAGGGCTTCGTAGTTGTCCATCGCCTCGGGCAGGTTCGCATGCGGTGCGCTGGTCTGGCATTCGGCGATGAAGCTTTGCGCACGGGCGAGATCACGGCTGGCGACGGCGACAAGGGTTGCGTTTCCAGCGTCGCGGATGGCCTGCCAGTTTTTGCGGGCGATGAAGGCGGCACCGAGGATGCCCCAGCGGCAGTGAGTGGTGGTCATGGTGGCGGGTAGATCGGTCGGTTCGTTCACAGCATCAACCCAAAGCGGGCACCCACGGCACGCAGCACGGCGAACAGGCCGATCGTGAGCACGGCGCTGGCACCGAGAGCTCCGTAGAAGCCCCACCAGCGTTGAAATGCCGGGAAGAGCAGGAACATCGGCAGCGTGGGCAGCACGTACCAGAAGATGTACCACATGTGGTCGGCGGTTTTCTGCGCGCGCAGCTCAGGAGCGCTTTCGTAATGCACCCAGAACAGGGTGATGATGCTGACAAACGGCAGCGCGGCGAGCAGAGCGCCGGCTTTGTCGCTGCGTTTCACGACTTCGCTTACGAGTGTGATGATGCCGGCGCTGAGGAGGTATTTGAGGAGGAGTTTGAAGGTCATGGCAGGTGGCTTTGAAAGAACTGTAACGATTTTCAAGCCGCAGGCTTTCCCGAGGCAACCAGATCATGCGCACGGGCGTGATCGCCACCCCATACCCATGCTATGAAAGCGATCCATCCACATCCCATCCTCACCCTTGTGCTGGCGGCATCCCTCGGGACGCATGCCACCGCACAAGTGTCGAAAAAGCAGCCGCCACCACCGGCGAACGCCACTGCGGCCAGACTGCCCGCGCCACCACCGCCCACGCTTCCGGCCAAGCAACCGTCGCTGCGTCCGCCGCCACCGCAGCGACCGCAAATGCCGCCCACGGATGCACGACGGCCGCAGTTCGGAGATCCTTTACCCGGCCTCACGCGGCGCGAGTTGCAGGAGTTCAATGTCGGCAAGGATGACTTTGAAGGCGTGGAGACGGAGGCCAGCGGTCTGGGACCGATCTTCAACAACACCTCGTGTGTGGTCTGCCACATTTCACCTGCGGTCGGCGGCGGGGGCACGATCAACGTGACACGTTTCGGTCGAACGGAGAATGGTGTTTTCAATCCGCTTGCGACGCTTGGCGGTTCGTTGCTGCAAGATCATGAGATCAACGCGGCGCTGCATGAGGTGGTGCCACCGGAGGCCAACGTGGTGGCGCAGCGCAACACGACACCCCTTTTCGGCGCTGGACTCGTGGAGGCCATCCCTGACGGGGAAATCCTGCGCAATGTGCGCCGCCAGCCGGTGGACGGTGTGCTGGGCAAGGTGTCACGCGTGCAGGATGCGGCGACGGGTCGGACTCTGATCGGGCGCTTTGGCTGGAAGGCGCAGCAGGCGACGCTGCTGAGTTTTTCGGGTGATGCTTATCTGAATGAGATGGGCATCACGAACCGCCTGTTCCCGGTGGAAAACGCGCCGAATGGCAACGTGCAATTGCTCAGCCAGTTTGACGCTGTGGCAGACCCCGAGGACACCCAGGGCCCGGATGGCAAGGGGGACATCGACCGGTTGGCGGAGTTCATGCAGTGGCTGGGCGCACCACCTCGGCTGCCGCTGAATGCGTCCTCGGCCGCAGGACGGGTTTTGTTCCAAAGCACGGGTTGCGCGATCTGCCATGTGCCGGTGATGCGCACCGGGCCGAACCGCTCCGCGTCGCTGCGGAACAAGGAGGTGTGGCTCTATTCCGACCTGCTGTTGCATGACATGGGCGCGCTCGGCGACGGCATCGCTCAGGGCACGGCGGATGTTCGCGACATGAAGACCGCGCCGTTGTGGGGGCTGCGTGCCAGCGCTCCGTATCTGCACGATGGACGTGCCGCGACAGTGGATGAGGCGATCAAGGCGCACGACGGCGAGGCAAAAGCATCAAAGGACCGCTATTTGAAGCTGAACAGCCAGCAGGTGCAGCAACTGCTCGACTTCCTGGGCACAATCTGAGTGATGTGTGTGACCGAACACGGTCAGGTGAAGCAGGCAGCGATGCCTGCTTCACTTTTCCATCGATCAGTTCTTTTTCGCCGCAGGCTTGCCTTTCGCCGCAGGCGGCTTGCCCTTCGCCGGGGGAGCAGGCTGCTTCCCGCAGAGCGGCAGAATGAAGATCAGCAGCATCGAGAGGATCGCCGCGGCGGCGATGATCATGGGCTTCTTGTTTTTTGCCAGTGAGGACTGACCCGGAGGCTTGCGTGGAGGTTTGAAGGCTTTGCGAGGTGAGGGCACCACGTTTGTCGGGCCCTTTGATTGCGGTCGCGCCACATGCGGCCCGGTCTGGATGGGAATGGTGCTGGAGGTCGCATGCCGCGAACCCTGCTGGGGGACGGGCAGCACGACGGGCGACGACGGCGGCTGCGGATTGAGGCTGACCGGCGGCGTGGCAGGGGCGAGCGCCGCGGGAGTTTCCGAGCGCGGTGGCAGTTCCGGGAGAGGAGGCGCCTCGCGTTGCTCAAAGAGTTCGCGCGCGGCGGCTGCTTTGCGTGGGCGCTGCTCAGGGTCGGCAGCCATGAGATGCATGACCCAGGCGCACATCCACGCGGGCACATGGGCGGCGAGTTTTTGCAGCGGAGCCAGGTCGTGGGAGATGTGTTTGAGGCGCAGTTCTTTGAGCACCTTGCCATCGAAAGGAGGACGTGCGGCCAGCGCTTCATAGAGCACGCAACCCAGCGCATACACATCCGTGCGGCGGCGGGTGGTGCCGTCGTGCCACTGCTCCGGCGCGGTGCAGCGGTAAGCGCGGATTTGCTGTTCCTTGCTGTCGTCCCTGGCGGAGAATCCCTGGCCAAAACCGTGCAGCGTGACTCGCCACTCCGAGGCCTTCGCACCTTGGATGCGCACAAAATCAGGACGCAGGCTGCCATGCACGATCGCCTGCTCATGAAGCGCGTCCAGCACGCTCAGAAGCTGCAGCACCACCGTTTCGAACTCCGCCTGCGACAAAGGCCCGCGCTCCAGCGCCTCGGCCAGCGTTTCTCCCGGAGGCGGCTCCTCCGTCACGGCGAAAAAACCCTCCTTGTCCGTGCCGAACTCCACCACGGGCTGGAGATGCGGGCTGTCGATGTGGGAGACCTGCATGAAGAGCTCCTTCAGCCCCTCAATTTCCTCCTTCTTCTGCGTCTTGAAGCGGCGCAGGCAGGATTCCCGCTCGCGTTTCTTGTCGCGCACAAGAAACAGCGTGCTGGAGGTGTCCTCCTCCAGCGGGCGCAGGATGTCGAAATTCGATGCCATTCGGAAAAACTCGCCGCTGATGGCGGTTCCCGCAAGCTCCTTGCCACATTACGTGTTTGAGGGCTAATGTACTAGCTTCCCTGCATGGACGATTTTTTGGTCATCGACCGCGTCTCGAAATCCTTCGGCTCTCTGTGTGCCGTGGATGACGTGACGTTGTCTGTCGCGCAGGGGGAGGCCTTCTCGCTCCTGGGGCCGAGTGGCTGCGGGAAAACGACGCTGCTGCGCATGATCGCCGGCTTTGAGCGGCCGGACAGCGGGCGCATCCTGGTCGGCGGGCGGGACATCACCGCCCTGCCGCCGGAACAGCGTCCGGTGAACACCGTTTTTCAAAACTACGCTCTCTTTCCGCATCTCAGCGTGTGGGAGAACGTGGCCTTCGGGCTGCGCATGAGCCGCCGGCCGCGCGAGGAGATTCGCGGCGGCGTGGACCGCATGCTGGAGCTCGTGCGCCTCGCCGAGCACGCGCGGAAACGTCCCGCGCAGCTCAGCGGCGGGCAAAAACAGCGCGTCGCCATCGCTCGTGCGCTGGTCAACCGTCCTCTGGTGCTGCTGCTCGACGAGCCGCTGGCGGCGCTCGATTTGAAACTGCGCCAGCACATGCTCGTGGAGTTGAACACCATCCACGAGCAGGTCGGGACCACTTTCATCTACGTCACGCATGACCAGGGCGAGGCGATGAGTCTGAGCGACCGCATCGCGGTGATGAACGCGGGCAAGGTGGAGCAGGTGGATTCGCCCGAGCGCCTGTATGAGACTCCGCGCAGCAGCTTTGTCGCCACCTTCATCGGCGACGCGAACTTCTTCACCGGCACGGCGGTGGAATTGCAGCACGAAGGCTACGTTCGCGTGATGGTCGAGGGGCTCGGCAGCCCACTCGTGCTCGGGAACGGGGTGGTTTCCTCAAATCAAACGCTGAAACTCATGGTGCGGCCGGAAAAGATCAGCCTCACCCTCCAGCGTCCGCCCAGCGGCGAGCGAGTGAATGCGTTTCGCGGCATCGTCGAGGACTTCGCTTACTTTGGCCCGCACACACGCTACCGGGTGCGCGCCGGGGAGCATCTCATCATCGCCCAACTTCAACGCAGTCGTTTCAGCGGCGGGGAAATCGACCCCGCACGTGGAACGGAGGTCTGGATGACGTTTCACCCGGATGAAGCCCGTGTGTTGAAGCTGGAGGACGTCGTGTCATGACTGCTGATCACCAGCGCTCGAAGCAGTGGCTGCTGACGCTGCCCTCGCTCGCATGGCTCGGGGTGTTTTTTGTCATTCCCTGCGTTTTGGTGGTCATCACCGCATTCCGCCCTGCGGACCTGCAGGGCGGCATCGCAGAGGGCTGGACCTGGGACAACATCCACATGCTGAGCGATCCTAGCTACGTGCCGGTGCTGCTGCGCACGCTTTGGCTCAGTGTCGCGACCACCTTGCTGTGTCTCGCGCTTGCGCTGCCGATGGCGTTTCAAATCGCCCGTGTGGGGCCGCGCCTGCGCCAGTTCCTGCTGCTGCTCGTCGTCATTCCTTTTCTCTCGAACTTCCTCATCCGCGTTTTCGCGTGGAAGTCGCTGCTGCATCCTGAAGGTCCGCTGACAAAACTGCTCATCAGCCTGCGTCTCGCGCCGGAAGACGCCATCCTGCTAAACAACTCCGGCCCGGTGCTGCTCGTGCTTGTTTACACCCAGCTTCCCTTCGCGATCCTGCCGCTCTACGCTGCTGCGGAGAAGTTTGATTTCGGCCTGCTCGATGCCGCGCGTGATCTTGGTGCCGGGCCATGGCGCGCTTTTTCCAAGGTGTTCGTTCCCGGTGTTCGACGCGGACTCATTTCCGCCGCGATCATGGTTTTGGTGTGCTCGCTTGGCCAGTATGTCATCCCTCAAATGGTCGGCGGCGCCTCCGACGAAATGCTCGGCAGCAAAATCGCCCAGCGCGCCTTTGCCGACCGCAATCTGCCGCTGGCCAGCGCCCTGGCCGCGGCGCTGATGCTCGCCGCGCTCGTGCCGATGCTCCTGGCGGCCGCATGGCAGCGTTTTGGACGAAAGGAGGCGGCGTCATGAAAAGATCATGGTTCCCCGCGCTGCTCACAATTGGCGTTATCGCATTCCTCTTTGCGCCACTGGTCGTTCTCGTCGCCAATTCGTTCAATGCCTCGCGCTTCGGTGGCGAGTGGGAGGGCTTCACCTGGGCCTGGTACGAAAAACTGTGGGCTGCCGACGAGGTGTGGGAGTCGCTCATGATCACGCTCAAGATCGCGTTTTCCGCGTCGGTGGCCTCAATGCTCCTCGGCACGCTCGCCGCGTATGCGCTGCATCGTTTTCGCTCGTGGCTGCAGGACGTGCATTCCATGCTCATCACGCTGCCGCTCGTCATGCCAGACATTTTGATGGGCATGTCGTTGCTGGCCTTGTTCGTCCTCACCGGCGTAGAAACCGGCTTGCTGACCATCTGGATCGCTCATGTCACGTTTTGCCTGAGCTTTGTCACGATGGTGGTGCTCGGGCGTTTGCAGGACTTTGATTTCACCCTGATCGACGCCGCGCGCGACCTCGGCGCCACGCGTGTGCAAGCGGTGAAAAAAGTGCTCCTGCCACTGCTGCTGCCTGGCGTTCTCGCGGGCGGGTTGCTCGCTTTCACGCTCTCGGTGGATGATTACGTGATCACCTTCTTCGTCTCCGGTCCCGGCACCACCACGCTACCGTTGCGCGTTGCCAGCATGATGAAAACCAGCCGCAGCCTGCCAGTCATCAATGCGCTGAGCACCCTGCTCATCGCCAGCACCTTCGTTCTGGCCGCGCTCAGCTTCCGACTCCAGCGCCGCGCATGATCTCCTTCCTGAAATCCATGGTCGATTTCCTCGAGCCGCCTGGCCTCATCTGGCTGGTTTTGACCATCAAGAGTGCTCTTTACATCCACCGACGGCATTGGCGTTTGCTGTGGCTCACCGGCTCCGCTTGGCTGCTGCTAACCATCACCGCCGCCCTCCCGGTGCCGCATCTGCTGATGGCTTCGTTGGAAAAGGAATGGCCGGCAGTCGATCTGGCCTCTCTTCCCGAGTGCGATGCCATCATGGTCCTTGGCGGAAGCTCAGAGCCAAGCACCCGTGAGCCTGCCGGCATTCATTTTCACGGCGGTGCGGACCGCATTTTCACTGCGTTGACTCTGGCGCGCATGGGGAAGGGCAAAAACCTGATCATCGGCGGCGGTTCCTTCAAAAATGTGGATGGCCTCCTCACATCAGAGGCGGACAGCGCCAAGGAATGGATCGGGAAATGGTCGCTCACGAACGTGCCGCTGCTCAGCCTGGGGAAGTGTGCCGACACGCATGACGAGGCGGTCAAAGTCGCCGCCTTGGTCAAGCAGAACGGTTGGAGGCATGTGGCACTCGTCACCTCCGCGTATCACATGCGCCGAACGCAGGCGGTTTTCGCCAAGGCGGGCGTTCCGGTGATTCCGGTGCCATGCAACTACGAGAGCGCGCCCATGCGCGGTCGTCCTTTGAGCTGGTTCCAGGTGCCGAATGCCAAGCACCTCGAGCTTTTCGAGGCATGGATGCATGAAGTGATCGGCTGGTGGGGCTACAAGTTGCGCGGCTGGATTTGATCGGCTGCGTTCCCGCGCCATGATGGGTGCATGACCCGCGAGGACGCCGCCACCATCTTTGAACGCATCGCCACACTGCTCGAGATGCAGGGGGAGAATCCATTCAAGATCCGCGCCTACCGCACCGGCGCCGAGATCGTCGAGAGCTTCAGCGGTGACATCATGAAGCTGGCCGCGGAGAACCAGCTCGCTGGCATCAAAGGCCTCGGCGAGGCGCTGCGTGATAAACTCTACGAAATGGCCACGACGGGGAAGTTGGAGTTCTATGAGAAGCTGAAGGCCGAGTTTCCCGACACGATCTTCGAGCTTTTCGATGTTTCAGGCCTCGGCCCGAAGAAAATCGCAGCGCTGCATGCCGAACTCGGCGTTTCCTCCATCGCCGACCTCAAGCGCGCCTGCGAAAGCGGCGAGGCGGCGAAATTGTCCGGCTTCGGGGCGAAAACTGTCGAGAAAATCCTCGAGAGCATCGCCTTTCGCGAGCAGCACGCGTCCGAGTTCCGTCTCGACCAGGTGCATGCGCTTGTGCAGGAGATTCTCGAGGCTTTGCGAGCTCATCCGAACGTCTCGCAGGCGGAGATTTGCGGCAGTTTTCGCCGCGGCAAGGAAACCGTGCATGATCTCGACTTTCTCGTCTCCACACGGCAACCGGAGCAGGTCATCGACGACTTCGTCAATCTGCCCGTGGTCGTCGATGTCATCGCCAAAGGCCCGACGAAGGCCAGCATCCATGCCACGCATGGGGTGCAATGCGATCTGCGGGCCGTCACAAGCAAGGAGTTCCCTTTCGCGCTCATGTATTTCACCGGCAGCAAGGAGCACAACGTTGCCATCCGCCAGCGGGCGCTCAACCGTGGCTGGTCATTGAACGAATATGCCCTTACGCCGGTGCCAGATCATGCTGGCGGGCCGGTCATTCCACCGGTGCATGACGAGGCGGAACTGTATCGCGCTCTCGATCTTGACTTCATCGACCCAGAACTGCGTGAAAACACCGGCGAGATCGACGCCGCCGAGGATGGGAAGTTGCCACGACTCATCCAGCTCGAAAACCTTCGTGGTGTTTTCCACAATCACACCACCGCCAGCGATGGCGGCGGCACCTTGCGCGAGATGGCAGCTGCCGCGCACGATCTTGGCTTCCAATACCTTGGCATCGCCGACCACAGCAAATCGTCTTTCCAGGCCAATGGCCTCGATGAGAAGCGCCTGCTCGCGCAGATCGAAGAAATCCAAAAACTGAACGAGGAATATGCGGATGAAGGATTTCGAATCTTCACCGGCAGCGAGGTGGACATCCTCAAAGACGGCACCCTCGACTTCAGCGACGAAATCATGGCGCGGCTCGATTACGTCGTCGCCTCCGTCCACAACGTCTTCAATCTGCCCGAGGCCGAGATGACGAAGCGCATCATCAAAGCCATCGAAAACCCACACGTCACCATGCTTGGCCACCTCACCGGCCGTTTGCTGCTCCAGCGTCCCGCCTACCAGGTCAATGTCGCTGCCGTGATCGATGCCGCCGCCGAAACCGAGACCATCATTGAGCTCAACTCCAGCGCTTGGCGTCTCGACATGGACTGGCGCTGGTGGAAGCTCGCAAAGGAAAAAGGAGTGAAGTGCAGCATCAATCCCGATGCCCACAGCGCCCGCGGTCTTGAGGCCGTCATCTTCGGCATCAAAGCCGCCCGCAAAGGCTGGCTCACCCGCAACGATGTCATCAACTGCCTCTCACTGGAGGAAGTTGAGAAGGTTTTGCGCAAAAAACGCGGTTGAGGACGACTACTTCGCCGCTGAATCGAGAAAATCGCACACCGCCGCGGCCATCGCCGCCACGCCGGTCTTGATGGACTCCTCGTCGCAGTCATACATGGGCGTGTGGCCGCCGTGGATGAAGCCTTTTTCCTCGTTGGCGACGCCCAGGCGGAAGTAGAAGCCGGGAACGATTTGCGCGAAATAGCTGAAGTCCTCGCCGCCCATGCCGGGAATGAGCTCGATCACGTTCTTCTGACCGCAAATGCGTCGAAACGCCGGCAGCGTGGCCTCAATGAGTTTCACGTCGTTTTGAATGCTTGGGTAGGTTTTGCGGTATTCCATCTCGTAGCCCGCGCCGTGGGCCTCGGTGATGCCTTTGAGGATGCGGTGCATCTGTGCAATGATGCCATCGCGGAAGTTGGCGTCGTAGGTGCGAACCGTGCCGCCCATCTCGACCTGTTCGGCGATGATGTTCTCGCGGTCGCCTCCCTTGATGACGCCGATGCTGATGACGAGCGGCTGGCGGGTGTTTGTCTGGCGGCTTTTGATCATTTGCAGCGCCATGATGGCCTCCGCGGCCACGGCGATGGCGTCCACCCCTTTGTGAGGTGTGCTGCCGTGCGCCATCTTGCCTTTGATAACGATGTGAAAGCGGTCGCTGTTCGCGTTGTCGATGCCTGGCGTGTAGCCGATCTGCCCGGCTTTCAAATAGTGAACGCTGTCATCTGTGACGCCCGCTGGCATCACCTGCGCCGTCGTGTGCAGGCCGAAAATGGCGGCAGGCTTCGGATTTTCCATCACGCCCTCCGCCACCATCAGTTTCGCGCCCCAGTCGCCTTTGAAGGTGGCCGGCATGGCCTCCTCCGCCGGTTGGAAGATGAATTTGACGCTGCCTTTGACGAGATCGCGGTGCTTTGAGAGCAGTTCCGCGACGCCCAGCGCGCACGTGGTATGAACGTCATGTCCACAGGCGTGCATGACCCCCGGATTTTGCGAGCGATACGGTGCGCTGCGCAGTTCCTTGATCGGCAGCGCGTCCATGTCTGCCCGCACGGCTACGCACGGGCCGTCCTGTCCGCCTTGGAGAAGCGCGACGACGCCCGTTTTCGCCACGCCGGTCTTGATGTCAGTGAAGCCGAGCTCTTTGAGCCGGTCGGCGACGAGTTTGGACGTGCGAACCTCCTCGTTGGGCAGTTCCGGATGGCTGTGAATGTCGCGGCGAATCTCCACCAGCTTCGGAAACATCGAATGGATGCTCTTTTGGAAGATGGCGTCGCGGTTTTCGGTGGCGAGGGCGGACGTGGCCAGGAGGAGCGGGAGAAGTGATTTCATGGATGCCTCATGCAACGTCGGCGGGGCGGAAACCTTTGCCGGGCGGGTGTAAATCCGAATCCTGCGCAAGTTCGGGCCGGGTGTGGCGCGTATTGGCCTGTCCTCGGTCCCGGCAAGCTGGTGTTTCACCGGCTTCGGGAACGAGAGCGCCTCACAAAAGCGGAGCAAGTTCTTGCCTCTGTTTTTCGACTCGTTAGACTTCTCGGCTTTATCCGCCCCGGACCAACCACCCGTCTCCAACTCAACCGCACATGCCTCCGTCCTTCCTGCAAACCAATGGAATCGCACTCTCCATCGCCCTCGCTGTCGTGGGGCTGGTGTTTGCCCTGATCCTGATCCGCAAGATCGTCGGTGCGGACGCGGGCAATGAGAAGATGCATGCGATTGCGAGCGCCATCCAGCAAGGGGCCAAGGCTTATCTGAACAAGCAGATTGTGTCCGTCAGCGCCATCGCGGTGCTGATCTTCGCGGCGATCTGGTATCTGCGCGATGGTGTGACGGCGGCAGGCTTCGTCGTCGGCGCTGTTTGCTCCCTCGCGGCCGGTTACATCGGCATGATGATCGCGGTGCGCGCAAACGTTCGCACGGCGCAGGCGGCCTCCAAAAGCAGCCACGGCGCGCTGAAAGTGGCCTTCAATGGCGGCGCGGTGACAGGACTGCTCGTCGTGGCTCTCGGCCTGCTCTCGGTCGGCGTGTTTTATCTGGTGGTCAAAGGCAGCACGGACCACGCGAAGCATGCGATTGACTCCCTCGTCGGTCTGGCGCTCGGTAGCTCGCTCATCAGCGTGTTCGCCCGACTTGGCGGCGGCATTTACACGAAGGCGGCGGACGTGGGCGCGGACCTCGTCGGCAAAAACGAGCAGAACCTCAACGAGGACGATCCGCGCAACCCGGCGACCATCGCCGACAACGTGGGTGACAATGTGGGCGACTGCGCCGGCATGGCGGCGGACGTTTTCGAGACGTATGCGGTCAGCCTGATCGGCGGTGTGCTCGTGGGGCACCTCACGGTCGGCACCGAGGCTGCCGTGATCTATCCCTTCGTGCTTTGCGGTCTATCCATCATCGCTTCCCTCATCGGCATCGGCTGGGTGAACTTCGTGAAGCAGAAACCGACAAACGCGCTGGTGTGCGGCGTGGCCGTTTCCGGCCTCATCGCGGCGGTGTTGTTCTGGTGGGCCACGAGCTCAATCTTCGGTGCCTCGGTGAAGATCGCCGGCAAGGACATCGCCAGCAGCAGCCTTTTCTACTGCGCGGGCATCGGTCTGCTGATGACCCTGCTCGTCGTGTGGATCACGAATTACTACACCAGCACGCATCACAAGCCGGTTCGCATCATCGCCAAGGCCTCTGAAACGGGTCACGCGACGAACATCATCGCGGGCATCAGCATCGGCCATCACGCGACGCTGCTGCCGGTGCTGGCCATCGCGGCCTCCATCTGGGGCTGCTATGACCTGGCTGGCCTGTATGGCATCGCCATCGCAGTCGTGGCGATGCTTTCGCTCTCCGGCATCATCATCTCGCTCGATGCGTTCGGCCCGATCACGGATAATGCGGGCGGCATCGCCGTCATGAGCGGTCTGCCGGAGGATGTGCGCAAGATCACCGACGAACTCGATGCCGTGGGCAACACGATGAAGGCTGTGACCAAAGGTTACGCCATCGCCAGCGCGGGACTGGCCGCTATGGTGCTCTTTGGCAGCTACGTCGAGGATTTGCAGGCCTTTGTCGGCCACAAGGTCGCGTTTGACCTGATGAACCACAAAGTCGTCATCGGCATGTTCATCGGCGGCCTGCTGCCGTTCATCTTTACCGCCTACTGCATGAGCGCGGTGGGTAGCGCGGCGGGCGCAGTGGTGCTGGAAGTGCGCCGCCAGATCGCCGCGAAGCCGGGCATCCTCAATGGCACCGACATTCCTGACTACGCGCAGTGCGTGGGCATCGTGACCAGCGCCGCGCTGAAGCAGATGATCCTTCCAGCCCTGCTGCCGCTCATTTTCGTGATTGGCATGGCCTACGTCGGCATGGAGGCGCTCGGCGGGGTGCTCATCGGCACGATCGTGACCGGCTTGTTCGTCGGCATCGCCATGACCAGCGCCGGTGGTGCGTGGGACAATGCGAAGAAATACATCGAGGAAGGCAACCACGGCGGCAAAGGCAGTTTCGCCCATCAATCTGCTGTCACTGGCGACACGGTGGGTGATCCTTACAAGGACACGGCCGGCCCGGCCGTGAACCCGATGATCAAAGTGGTGAACATCCTCGCCATCCTGATCATTCCAATCATGTTCAAGGCCGCCGCGAAGTGACGGGAATCACTGTTTGATTCTGCGCGGCGGGCAAGCACTATGCGCGTGCCCCAATGACCGCCACCGCCGCCGACAAAAACCTCCGCATCGCCATCACCGGCTCGCTGGTGCTGCATGCGCTGCTGTTTTTGATCCTGGCATGGATGTTTGCCGGTGAGGCTGCCCGCAAGCTGTGGCAGCAGGCCATGTCGCAGCCGAAGGAAAGGGAGATCGAGTTTGTGTTGCCCGAGCAGATCATCACGGAGCCGGAGATGAAGCCGCCGGCACCGCCGCCGCCGCCAAAAAAGGAAATCTACATCCGCACGTCGCAAAACGAGACTGCCGATAGCGCGCCGAAAAACACGCCCTTCATCGCCGACCGCAACACCAAGGCCGCAACGGTGAAAGCGGCGTTTCCTGACGCCACGGAGCCGCTGCCGACGATGGACGGTCTGAAAATCCCCACGCGTGAGCTTGCGGACCGGGATCATCGTGATGGGGAACTCAAAGACGACGCTCGGCCGAAGACGCCAAAGGCAGCCGCAAATCTGGCCATGCTGCAGCCGCAGCCCCAGACTCCGCCGACTCCACCGTCCATCATGAAGCCGAAGGATGCAGCGCCTCCGCCGCAGCCCGTGGTTCCACCTCATAATGTCGCCAAAGCTGTGCCGGAGTCGACGCCGCTGACCAAAATGATGGAGGAGGCGGACAAAGCTCTCGCCAGTATCGAGAAAAACCGCCTCACCATCGAGGTCAAACGGGCCGAGGCCACGACGGACACTCCGCCGGTGCCGCAGAAGCCGGACATGAAGACCCCGCAGGCCCGCGAGATCGCGCAGACGCCGCCTGAATCACCTCAGCAGCCGATTCCGAAGGCGATCCCGGTCATGGATACGGAGCCGGTCACACGCACCACTCCGAACCAGGATCCGAACGCTTTCACCCCGTTCACCCGAACCACCCAGACGAAGGGTACCATCTCCAATCACGGCACTCAGGCTGCCGTCGATGCCGAGGAGTCACCAAAAGGCCGCTACATCAGGCAGGTGACCGGCCAGGTCGAAAAGAAGTGGCACATCTACCGCCTGCTGCGCCGCGACGGCGCCACCTACGGAAGCCTGGAAATCGTGTTCTACGTCAACAAGAAGGGCAAGGTCGAGAATTTGAAGGTGGTAAACGACAAGGAGTCCAATCCCATCCTCACCAACTTCACGCTCCAGGCGATCCGCGACGCGGAGATCCCGCCCATCCCTGCCGACGTGCTCCCTTTGCTCCCGATGAACGATCAGGAGCGCCTGAAAGTAGAATACAATGTCCTCATTTACTGATCTCCTCCTTGCCACGCCGTTGCTCGCCGCTGTGGAAAAAACCGCGCCTTCGGGTATTCAGCTTGTGTATGAATTCCTCGCCACCGGTGGCTTTGTGATGGGTCTCATCGTGGTGTGCTCGATTTCGGCGATCACGGCCTCGATCCTGGCCTGGCTGCAACTTCGGGAGCACGTCATCATGCCGAACAGCGTTATCAGCCAGCTTCGCTCCATCCCGAATTATGCGGTGAAGGGCGACATCCGGCCATTGCAGGAGTTTTTGGAAAAAGACGGTTCCATGCTCTCCCGCCTTGGCGGAATGGCGATCAGTGGCGCTTTCACTAGCAAACAGGAATGCCACGCCGCGTGCGAGATCAAGGCGCGTGAGGAGATTCACAATCTCGAGCGCGGCATCCCGCTGCTGGAGGTGATGGTCACCGTCGCCCCGCTTCTCGGCCTGCTCGGCACCACCGCAGGTCTCGTCGGCATGTTCTCCGCGTTTGGAGCCGGTGGCGACGGCAGCCCGGACACCGGGGCCATCGCGCATGAGATCGGCGTGGCGCTGCGCTGCACCATCGCGGGCCTGTTTGTCGCCGTGCCTTCGGTGCTGGCGCACACCTACTTCACACGGCGTGTGGACGCGCTCGCGGTGAAGGTGGAGTCCATCATGCAGGAGACGATTCAGCACTTTTACCAGCACTTCGAGGTGCAGCGGCCTGCCGCCTGATTTTTCCGCGCCACCATCATGAATTTGCGCCCCCGCCGCCGACCGGTGCCCACGATTCCCATTGTGTCGCTCATCGATATCATGGTCATCCTCCTGATCTTCTTCGTCGCCACGACGACCTTCAAGAAGGAGAAGACGCAGGTCAAGATCACCCTGCCGGAGTCTAAGTCCCTTGGCGGTGCCACGCAGGCACCGGAGTCACGCGTCGCGATCAGCATCACGAAGGAGCAGAAAATCTTCCTCGACGGCCAACCGGTCGAACTCGACAAGCTCGCCACCGCCATCACCTCGCTGAAAGAAGCGAAGCCCGGCATGAAACTCGAACTCCAGGCCGACACCACCGCCGCGCTTGGCGTGCTCGTGAAGGTGTGGGACGCGCTGCGGGAGGCTGGTTACAGTATCAACGACGTGCCCGCCCGCATTCAGCGAGCCGGAGGGGCTTGAGCTGGCAGCGCGCCGGACTGTTCCATCCCGAAGGCGGTCACTTCGCCTTCTTGACCTTCACAAACGGCTCAAACTTGAAGTGCGTCGGCATGATGATGCCGCTTTTGCCGAGAATGGTGGTCTCGCTCTGATCCGCCTCGAAGCCCGGATGCCCGATCCAGGCCCACTGCCAGCCTTCGTTTGCGATAAAAAGGCCACCGCGTTCATGTCCGTCACGAATGATGCCGACCGTCTTCAAACGCACGGGAGCCACATAGTAGGTGCCCTTGGCTGACATGGCCTCCGGCTGATAATGTCCGGCTGGCAGTGTGAATTTGCCGTCCTTGTGGGTGCATTCGGTTTCTTCGGCCACGATGATGCCCGGGGTGCCCGGTGGGCAGCGTGTGAGGTCTTTGGTGGAGCAGGAGACCATCAGGCAGATGGCTGCGGCGCTGAGCAAGAATCGCTTCATCGGATGTGGTTGTTTGAAGTGGTGGAGATAAGGGGATTCGAACCCCTGACCTTCTCATTGCGAACGAGACGCTCTACCAACTGAGCTATATCCCCATGGCTGTCTGAAGCAGCGGCGTGACGTGTCCATCACGCGCTGAATCACGGCGGATTATGTGGCAGTCGTGAAGTCCGGCAAGCTGATTTGTCCTCTTTGTCGGCGACCGCCAGCCTTCAGAGCGCCGCCAGCACCGCGTCCAGATGTTCCTCCGGCTTCACTTTCTCCAGAACCGCGGCGATCCGGCCGTCTTTGCCGATGATGAAGGTGCTGCGCTCCGTTCCCATGTAGGTTTTGCCATACATGCTCTTCTCAACCCACACGCCGTAGGCATTCACGATGGTTTTGTCCTCGTCGGCGATTAGCGGGAAGGGCAGGTCGTGTTTCTGGATGAACTTCGCGTGGCTTTTGACGGAGTCGGTGCTTACCCCGAAGACGTGCGCCTTTTTCGCGATCTTCTTCCAGCCGTCGCGCAAGCCGCAGGCCTGTTTCGTGCAGCCGGGTGTGTCATCCTTCGGATAAAAGTAGATCACCACCGGTTTACCTTGGAGTGTGCTCAGCGTGATCGTGTCTCCGACTTCATATTCGCCGCCGATGACCGGCGCGGTGAACTCTGGGGCGGGGAAGTGAAGGGCGGGTTTGCTCATGACGGGAGCGTTACGCTGCCTCATGAGGTTTGGATGCCCAGCTCTCCAGCGGCCCCTTTCAGAAGGCTGTAAAACAACCATGCGTAGAACAGCCAGCCGACCAGAATGAAAAGCGCGATCATCGCCAGCAGGATGACGAGGCCGCCGTAAAAGCGCAGTGTGCTGCGCTTCACTTGGTCTTTCTGGCCCGCTTGCCAGGTGGTGAGCAGGGCGAGGTTGCGGCTGTTGGATTTAAAAAATGCCGATCCTGCGGCGCCGAGGCCGGGAACCAGACCGATGAGGAAATTGATACCCATGTTCAACATCATGCGCAGGAAAACCGGGATCGAGACGCCGCTGCGAAGCGCGTCGAGCAGGATGATGATGCCCGCGCCTGAGGCCACGGTGTCGCCCACGCCGGGGATGAGCGCGAGAATCGGGTCGAGGCCGATCTTGAAGTTCGTGCCGGGGATTTGCAGCAGCTCATCGAGATACTTCGCCAGGATGCGCGCGGCAGCGCGCTCGGTCGGATCCTTGCTCGCGGCCAGTTTGGCGGCGATGGGATTGACCTGCGGTGGTAGCACCTCATCCACCTTCAGTTCTGGATCGGGAAGAGGCATGGGATCGATGATTTACGACTTGCTGGGCAGATCAACGAGCATCTGCGCGTTGTTCGGATAGCGTTCGAGCAGCGAGATGACACGTTGGATGGCCTCAATGGGCTTGTGGCCGGCGAGGCCGCGGCGCAGCATGTGGATCTTGTCGAGCTGGAAGGCCTGCAGCAGCAGTTCCTCACGGCGGGTGCCGGATTTGAAGATGTTCACGGCGGGGAAGACAAACTGCTCGGCGATGCGGCGGTCGAGCACGAGCTCCATGTTACCAGTGCCCTTGAACTCCTGGAAGATGAGGTCGTCGGCCTTGCTGCCTGTCTCGATGAGCGCGGTGCCGAGGATGGTGAGCGATCCGGCACCGCGGGTGTTGCGCGCGGCGGCGAAAAGCCGGCGCGGGATTTCCAGGGCACCGGCACCGATGCCGCCGCTGGTGTAGCCGCCGCTTTTGTGCGTGCTGTTGAAGGCGCGCGCCATGCGAGTGATCGAATCCATGAGGATAAACACATGCTCACCGCACTCCACGAGGCGCTTCGCGCGCTCGATGGCAAAGGTGGAGATGCGCGTGTGGCTCTTCACGTCCTGGTCATTGTTGCTGGCGAAGATTTCCGCGCGGGGAAGGATGCGCTTGAACTCGGTGACCTCCTCAGGGCGCTCATCGACGAGCAAAATCATGAGATGCACGCCGGGATGGTTCTCCGTCACCGCCTCGGCGATGTGCTGGAGCATTGTAGTCTTGCCAGCGCGCGGCGGTGCGACGATCAAGCCGCGTTGGCCACGGCCCACGGGGGTGAGCATGTCGATGACACGAGTGGTGAGGCGGTCTTTGACGGTCTCCAGCTGGTAGCGCTTGTTGGGGTTCACCGCCTTCAATTCTTCGAAAAGCGGTGTGTCGCGCATCGCTTCTGGTGCGCGTCCGTTCACCTCGGTGACTTCGGTGACTTGCGGGCCACGGTGGCCTTTGCACTGCACGCCGACAATCTGCATGCCTTCGCGCAAACCGTATTTGCGGATGAATTCCGGCGCGATGAAGGCGTCCAGCGGGTTTTGCGCGAAGGCGAGTTCGCGGCGGCGCAGGAAGCCGTAGCCTTTCGGCGACATTTCGAGGATGCCGTTTGCCGGTTCCGGCGGGCCGAGCGGCTTTTCCGGCTCGATCTCACGTTCCTGGCCATTTCCGGCCTGTGATTCGGCGTTCTGGCTTTGCTGCGCATGGCGCTCGCCTCCTCCACCACCGCCACCATTGCGGCGTTCGGCGCGGCGCTGCTTCCAGCGTTCAAACTTGGCCTTGCGCCGCTCTTTCGAGGTCATGGGGCGCAACTGCCCGTTTTCACCCATGATCATGTAACGCGGGATGTTGTTTTCTCCAGGGCTGCCCTCCGCAGGGGCTTCTGCGTCGTCATTTTCTTCTTTTTCGTCAGCGGGACCGCTGCTTTCAGGCGGCGGTGCCGGGGGCTCTGGCGCGACGACCTCAACGACAGGAGCGGGTGCTTCGACGAAAGGCGCAGGAGTTTCTACAACAACGTTCTCGGACGCTTCGATCTCGGTCGCTTTAGGTGTCTTTTTCTTCGCGGTCTTGCGCGCTGTTTTCGTCGCGGGCTTTTTCGCGGCCGCTTTTTTGGCAGCGGCTTTCTTCGCGGGAGCCTTGCGCTTCGGCTTGGGCTCTTCGACCTCGGCAATGAGTTCTTCGGACATAAATGGGGTGTGGGGAAAAGGTTAGTCGAGTTGGTCGGCGATGGCGTCGTCGATTTCGAAGTTGGCGTGAACGTGCTGCGAATCGTCGTAGTCTTCGAGCAGGTCGTAGAGCTTGATCAGCGACCTTGCGGTCTCGGCTTCGCTAATGGTGATGGTGGTCTGCGGCTGGTAGATGAGGTTTTGCGTGCGCGGGGCCAGGTTCTTCTCACGCAAAGCGCCTCCGACTTGGAAAAGCTGGTCTGTGGCCGTGTAAACCACCCAGTCGTCGCCATCTTCCCGGACATCCTCGGCACCGGAATCGAGGGCAACTTCCATCATCTGATCCTCGCTTGCGGCGGACTTGTCGAGACGGATTTCGCCGCGGCGCTGGAACATGTAGGCCACACTGCCCGCATCGGCAAAGGTACCGTTGTTCTTGGAAAGCAGCGTGCGCAGGTCGTTGGCGCTGCGGTTGCGGTTGTCAGTGACGATTTCGATCATCATGGCCACGCCGCCGGGTCCATAGGCCTCATACGTGATTTCTTCGAGCGCCGCCCCGGCCAGCTCCCCGGTGCCTTTTTTGATGGCGCGGTCGATGTTGTCGTTCGGGACGTTGGCGGCCTTGGCGGCGGTGATGGCGCTGCGCAGGCGGGCGTTCATGTCAGGGCTGCCGCCGCCGGCTTTCGCGGCCAGGGTGATCTCCTTGGCGAGTTTGGAGAAGACGTTGCCGCGTTTGGCATCCGTGATGGCCTTGCCGCGTTTGATCTTGGACCATTTGTTGTGGCCAGCCATGATGAAAACAATGTCAGGTGATGAGCAACGTGCGGCGCAGCCATGATGGCGGCCATTCGTGCGAGGAAAAGTTGGAGAGATGTGGGGGAAGCGGCATCGCCGCGGTGTGCTCCGGTAGGAATGACGGCCACGCAGCGAGTGCGGGGACGCGTTTCATCAGCACGAGGGCTGGAGAAACATCGGCAAGCATGCCGGGACATCACCAAGTGTTCACCAGATTGAGAGAATCTGGAACGGCGTGAAGTGTGCGGGCTGCGTGGCGTTCTGGCAAGAGGTTTTTCATTCCAAGACTCAAGATTCAACCTGCGGCATCGTATTTGAGGCGTGATTGAGCGCCTCACAGCTTGGCTTTGCCTGTCCGCCTGGGTCGCGGCGGCGGATGTGCCATCCGAACCGCTCTGGTCCCTGCAGCCATTCGCATCCCAACCGCTGCCGGAGGTCCAAAGGGTGGACTGGCCGCGCTCGCGTGTGGATCACTTCATTCTCGCTCGATTGGAGAAGGCAGGCCTCACGCCGAATGCCGAGGCGGAGCCGCTGACGCTGCTGCGGCGCATTTACTTCGATTTGATCGGCCTGCCTCCGCCGGTGGAGGTGCAGGAGAAGTTCACCATCGACCAACTGCCCCTCGTCATCGACCAGCTCCTCGCTTCGCCCGAGTTTGGCGTGCGCTGGGGCCGGCATTGGCTGGATGTGGCGCGTTATGCAGAGACCAGCGGGAACACGCGCAACATGGCTTATGTGCTGGCGTGGCGTTATCGAAACTATGTCGTGCGCGCCTTCAATCGCGACACGCCCTTCGACGAGTTCATCCGCGAGCAGATCGCGGGTGATTTGCTGCCGCCTGCGGCTGATTCGGCGCGGCGTGACGACCAACTGCTGGCCACCGGTTTTCTCAACGTGGGCACCAAATCGCTCGGCGAGCAGGATGCGATGCTCTACGACATGAACGTGGCCGATGACCAAATCGACGCGACCTGCCATGCGTTTTTGGCCCTGAGCGCGAACTGCGCACGCTGCCACGACCACAAGTTTGATCCCATCCCGACTGCGGACTACCACGCGCTGGCGGGCATCTTCCGCAGCACGCAGAATCTCTCGGGCGTGCAGACGAACAACGTGCAAAAGGAGGCCGACGCGATGCCGCTCGGCCCTGAGGGTCCGAAACGCCTCGCCGCGGTCAAACAGCATGAAAAAGACCTCGCCGACATGCAGAAAGACTACGGCGAGGTGGCGAAGAAGCGGAACACGATGCGCGATGAGATGGCGAAGATGCCGAAGGACATTGCGGCTCAAAAAATGGGCGAGCTGTCATCGCTCGACAAGGAAGTCGAGGCCTGGAAGACGAAGCTCGCTGAGAAGCAAAAGACCGCGCCTGTCGCTCCCGTGCTCGGCATGTCGGTGCGTGATGCCGAGACACCGATTGATTGTCCTGTTTACGACAAGGGCGAGATAAAGAAGCCGCTCGCACCAGTGAAGCGCGGGGCTTTGTCGGCCATTCCGGTCAAATTGGCACCCATCGGGCCGAAGGAGAGCGGACGTCGGCAACTCGCCGAGTGGATTGCGAATCCGCAGAATCCGCTGACCGCGCGTGTGATCGTCAATCGCGTGTGGCTGCATGTGTTTGGTCGCGGACTGGTTGATTCCCCGGATGATTTTGGCCGCTTGGGCATGAAGCCATCGCATCCGGAACTGCTGGATGATCTGGCGGCGCGATTTGTGAAGGAGGGCTGGTCGGTGAAGGGACTGATTCGAGAGCTGATGCTGAGCCGGACTTATCAGATGAGCAGTGCAACAATGACAAATGACGAATGGCGAATGACGAATGCGGCGAAGATTGATCCGGCGAACCTGCTGCTCTGGCGCGCAAATCGGAAGAGGCTCGAGGCGGAACCGCTGCGCGATGCGATCTTGTATCTCGGCGGCACTTTGGAACTGACGCCGCGCGAGGGATCGCCGATTGCGGACAAGGCAAAGGCGATCACGCCGCAGGGCCGCGAGGTGGGGCGGAACAATTTCCTCATCGACCTGAAGGACGACACCGCACACCGCAGCATTTACCTGCCGGTGGTGCGCGGGGCGCAGTTGGCGATGATGCAGTGTTTCAATGCGGCAGATCCCGGCCAGGTGATCGGTGCGCGCTCGGTCGGCATCGCGCCCGCGCAATCACTGTTGCTCATGAACAGTGATCTCGTCATGCGTCAGGCCGAAAACTTCGCGAAACGGCTCTCAGGCGCGGATGACGGTGAAAAACTCGTCTGTGCCTGGAAGATGGCGTTTTGTCGCGAACCGCAGTCAGGGGAGCTGAAGTCGATGCACGAATTTCTCGGCACCAATGGCACTTGGACGCAGCTTTGCCATGCTCTGCTGCAAAGTGGCGAGTTTCAAACCGTAGATTGAAGGCTCGCATGAAACGCACGGTCATTTACACATGGATGCTCATGCTGTCGGCTTGTTCGACTCTCAAACCCCCGCTGAGCAGCCAGGGGAGCAAAGCTTATCGGACCGTGAAAGAGGCGAACATGTTCTATGACTCCGCAGTCGGATATGGCGGGAACACTCCAGAGGTGGTTCATGCATTTCAGGAGTTGTTGGAGGAAAAGAGTGCGGATGCCGCATTCAAGGGGTTGTTGAAAGAGTCCACATTACCGGGCCAGCTTTATGCGCTTTGTGGTCTCTGGTTCACTGATCCAGAGGAGTTCAAACGGCAGGTGCCCAACTACAGCAATTTGAAGGGTAACGTGCAAGTGATGATGGGGTGTGTTGTTGCCGAAGATTCGATTTCGGAACTGGTGGAGTGCAATCGTCCCGAAACGGTCCGCCTTCGAGGCCCACATGATAGTTTGAGGGGCTGGTGGAAGCGCAACGGCAATGACAAGAGTACTCGCTACGACATCGCCGGCGGTGCGTGGCCCAGCAAATTCAAGGAGGCACGGAGATGAGCATTAGATCGATCCATTCGCGTCGCCAATTGCTCAGCACCTCAAGCGCGGGATTTGGCATGCTGGCGCTGCACGGCTTGTTCGGGACTGAGAGCCCGTTGGTGGCGAGGCAGACCCATTTCCCCGCACGGGCGAAGCGGGTGATTTTTCTGTTCATGCAGGGTGGTCCGTCACAGGTGGACACCTTTGATTTCAAACCGGCGCTGACAAAACAACACGGCAAGCCGGTCGCGAAAGACAGTCCGACGGTGTTTTATCAGTCGCCATGGGAGTTCAAGCCGCGCGGACAGAGCGGGATGCTCGTTTCAGACCTTCTGCCCAACATCGCACGGCATGCCGATGACTTGTGCGTGATCAACTCGATGCACACGGATCATGCAGCGCATCCGCAGGCCATCCTCCAGATGAACACGGGAAGTTTCGCTTTCACGCGACCGAGCGTCGGCGCGTGGTGCGTCTATGGGCTGGGCACGGAGAATCAGAATCTCCCTGGCTTCATCACGATCAACCCTTCGTTCAGCGGCGGCGGGCCGGTGAAGTATGGCAGCGCGTTTTTGCCGCCCGTATGCGCTGGCACGCCGATCGGGCAGTCAACCAAACCCGAGACCTGGCTGAAGGACATCCAGCTTCCGTTCATGAAGAATGCCCGGATGGATGTGGGCACGCAGCGGCGTCAGCTTGATCTCGTGCAGTCGCTCAACCGGCAGAAACTGGCCGAGGATGGCAGCAATGAACCGTTGGAGGGCCTGATCACCTCGGCGGAGCTGGCCTTCAACATGCAGCGCGAGATGCCGGACCTGATGAACCTGAACAAGGAGACCCTCGCAACGCAGGAGATGTATGGAATCGGTGGTGGCAAGCCAACGGATCAGATCGGTCGTGCGTGTTTGATGGCGCGGCGCTTTTCCGAAGCGGGCGTACGCTTCATCCAGGTGAACCACGAGTTCTGGGACGATCACACGGAGATTTTGACCAACCATCCCAAGCATGCGCTGGAGACTGATCAGCCAGTGGGCGCGTTGCTCACGGACTTGAAACAGCGCGGACTGCTGGAAGACACGCTGGTGCTCTGGGGCGGTGAGTTTGGCCGTCCCCCGCTGCTCAACAAGAACAAGGGGCGCGATCACAACAACGCCGGCTTCACCATGTGGCTGGCCGGTGGTGGTGCCAAGCCCGGCATCCGATACGGCAGCACCGATGAAACCGGAGCCAAAGCGGAGCAGGACAAAGTCCATCTCCACGACCTGCACGCCACCATGCTGCACCTCCTCGGCATGAACCACGAGCAACTCACCTACCGCTACGCCGGCCGCGATTTCCGCCTCACCGATGTGTATGGCGAGGTCAAGCGCGGGCTGATCGCCTAGCGCGAGCTTTTCTTTGCCTTGGGAGCTGGTTTTTCAGGTTCTGGCGGCTTCGGGTCGATTTTTTCATCGAGCGTCATCACTTTCGGCGGCTTTGGGGCGGGTCCGTCCCACAGGAAGTGTTCAAGGCGAATCTTCGTGGCGCGTTCGCGGGCTTCGACGGCGCGATCACCGGGGCGTTGGGCGATCTGCTCCGCCAGACGCGCGGCGGGCTCCCACTGGCGCTCCGCTTCGAGCAGATCGACGCCAAAGAAGCCGGCCTTCGCGAACCACACATAGTCCGCCGGGCTCGCGGGCGGTGTCATGTCGGCGCTGCGGAGGACATTGTAGCAGGCCTCGAGCGCCTCGGTGTCGTGTTTCGCATCGTGATGCACGGAGGCGAGGGTGAATCCGGCGCGCGCTTTCCACAAAAAGGGCAGCGAGGGCGTGGCGAGGAATTCATCCAGCAGATCGGCGGCGGCATCGAGGCGCGCTGGCTCTGTTTTGCCGAGCAGCAGCAGCACCTCGGCTTTCTCACAGATCGTCATGCGACGTTGTTCTGTGTCGAGGGACTTCATGGCGAGCACCTTGTCCAAGGCCGTCAGGGCAGCGGCGTGATTGCCGAGCAGACGTTCAGAGAGGGCCTGCTGCCTGCGCGAAGCGACGGCGAGCGGCCCGTTTTTCGAGGCGAGATCATCCCAGATGCCGCGTGCGCGGGCGCGGCCCTCCGCGCTCATGACGGAGGAGGCGGACATGGCCGCGAAGTAGAGCGCGGTCTCCGCATGCGGCGTGTCGGCATAATCGCGGGCGATGATCTCAAATTCCGTGCGCGCGTTGGCGAAGTCCTCCAGCCGGTAGTGGGCACCGGCGATTTTCATGCGGACCTCCGGCAGCAGCGCGCTTTTCGGCCACGCCTTGATGAATGCGGCGCCGTCGGTGACGAGCGCCTTCAAATCTCCGGTCGCATCCCGCAACCAGAGCCGCGTGTGGTCGATGCGCTCCCGTTGAGAAGGTGTGAGCGCGTCGGCCGTGGCGGCAGTTTCAAGCGTGGTCTGCGCGTCCTGGACGCGTGGCGGCACGGAGAGCAGCATCCATTCGGTCAATGCGATGCAGGCATCGGCGAAACGCGGGTGATCGGGATGAGAACGGATGAAGGAGCGCAGGGCAGGCTCAGCATCCGTTTTGCGTCCGGCGGCGAGGAAGAGCGCCTTTTCGAGCTCCAGTGTGGCGGCGGAGTCATTACCGCCCTTGCCGGCGCTCGTTGCAGTCGTCAGGACTTCCAACTGGCCGAGCAAACTCTGGTAAAGCGTGAAATCACCGGCGAGCATGGCGGCGACAGCCGTGTTGAACAATGCCCGGCGGCGTTCCGTGAGCGTGGTTGCGAGGTTCGCCGCGTTTTGAAACAGTTGCAGCGCCTGCAGGTGCTCACCACGGCGGAAGAGGACGCTGCCAGCGGCAAAATCGACCGGCGCAGAGGAACCTCCAAAGCGCGCCCGCCACTCGTCGGCCAAGGCGAGCACGCGCGGGTCATGATGGCGCTGCGCGTGCATCTCCATGGCCATGCGCATGGCATCACGCGCACGCGGATGAGAGGGCTGGGTTTGAATCAGCGCTTCAAGAAGGCTGACGGCCTCAGTGTCACGCTTTTCGGCCGCCAGCCAGCGGGCGGTGAGAAAAAAGGCGTGTCCGCGAAACTCGGTGCCTGCGCGTGCCAGCGCGGGCGGTGGCTCGGGCTGCTGCTGCGAGGCATTGCCGGAGGATAGCCAGCGCAGAACGGCCTCCGGCATGGTGCGCGGCTCCGGGAGCGCCTGGTGCGAGCGGTCGAGCAGATCGAATGCTTCCGGCCACAGGCGGCTGTCGGCAGTGGCGTCGAGAAACTTCAACAAGTGGTCGTGTGCCTCCGCAGGCCGCTTCTGGCGCAGCAGAATATCCGCCTGCAGAAGAACGGCGGCATGATGAATGCGCTCTCCACCGCCGGCGGAGTCGAGGACGGAGCGCAGCGCGGTCTGCGCCGCGTCGGTCTCGCCGCTTTGCAGCAAAGCGCGTGCGCGAAGGTATTGACCTTCGGTGTCCGTGCCGGACAAGGACGACGGTTCAGTGGATTTGCCCTCGTTGATGGCGGTCTCGGTTTGCAGCCGCCGCGCATGCGCTTTCAAGGATTCGTCGGCGGAGTCGAGCAGTGGTGCGAGCTCGGCACGTGCATCGGCATAATCGCCGAGCGTGGCCAGGATTTGCGCCAGCAGCAGGCTTGAGCGGGGATGCTGGGGCGCGTCGTCGGCCTCCGTCAATACTTTGCGGGCTTCGACGAGATTTCCCGTCAAGGCTAGTGCCTGACCGCGCCAGAAAGTCTCGTCATCGAGATCATGTGCGTCGGCGAGCGCTAGCACGCGGGCACCGTCCTCCGCCCGTGTCCACGCCTCCGCCGCGAAAGTGGCGAGCTGACGTGTCTCGACCCGGGTCCAGCCCTTGCTTTTGAGCATGCGCTCCGCCTTCACAGCGGCGACCCCGGGCAGCCCGTCGGCCAGCGCCTGTCGAGCGGAGACATATTCAGGCGCTTCATCCAGCCCTGCCGCGATCAGTGCGGCGGGGAAGGAAAGAATGGTCGCGATGAGTGTGAAACGGCGGGGCCTAGGCATGCGGAGTGCAGCCTATCGCATCAATCGGCGCACGGCAAAGAGGAATGCCTGCCTGGAGTCGGCTCCGACGCTTAAAACTGGTCCAGCAGGTAACGGATGAGGTCGGTAGTGGTAACCATGCCGACAAGCTTGCCGCCGTTGACAATGGGCAGGGAGTGGAAGTCGCTCTTTGCAAGGATTTCAGCGGCTTCGCGTACGGTGCCGGTTTCGGGCAGCGTCACTGGGTCTTTTTTCATCACCTGCTCCAGTGAGAGCGTATGGTCGAGCGTTGCATCGACAGTGCGCTCGTCGGTTCCGAAGGCATCGCCGAAGCTGACGCGCAAAATGTCACTCCATGCGATGATGCCGACGAGCTGGTCGCCGTTCACCACCGGGATGTGATGCACACCATGTTGGCGGACGAGGGCGCGGACTTTGGAGAGCGGATCGCCGTGGTGCACGGTGATCACGTTGCGGGTCATGAGGTGGGAGATGGGATCGTGGCGTTTCATGGGTTGGTGATGAAACCATGCCGAGGCGTGCAAAGTGTGCTCTGCGATGCTTGCGCATGCGTGGCCCGATGTTGCGCGAATTCAGAGCAATTCGACGACCACCGCGCTGGCGTTGTCACGGCCGGATTCGCTGACGGCGTGCTCGACGATGGCTTTAGCGTCGTTCGTGGCGAGCATCTCCTCCAAGGCGTGATCCCAGATGCCGTCGATGACGCCGTCGGTGCAAAACAGAAAGCGGTCGCCGCTCTCGCAACCCACCGAGCCGATCTGAGGATCGAGATGACGATGACCGGCGCCGAGCACCTGGCTGAGGATGCTTTTGCGCGGGTGGTTGCGCGCTTCGCGCTCGTTGAGCTTCCCCTGGCGCCGCAGCCAGCCGACATGCGAGTGGTCCTCGGTGATCTGCTTGAGTTTGCCGCCCTTCGGCAGCCAGTAGATGCGGCTGTCTCCCACATGCGCGAAGTGCATGCTGCCGGGCATGAACCAGCCGAGGCTCAATGTCGCGCCCATGCCGCGGCATTCATCGTAGTAGCTTCCCAGTTTGCCGAGCTCCTCGTGGATGCGGTGGAAGAGCTCCATGAGCACATCCCCCTGGCCGGCGGCGATCTGCTGTGCGGACTGTTTGAAGCTCCGCGGCAGCAGTTTGGTGATCTTTTCCGTGGCGATCTTGCTGGCGAACTCGCCCGACTTCGCGCCGCCCATGCCGTCGCTGACCGCAAAGACGAAATCCCCGTGGTCGAGGGTGCTCTCGCCGATCTTGCCGAGGTAGCGCACCTCGTGGGCGTCAAAATTCAGCGCGAGAAAGGTGTCCTCGTTGTTCGCACGCACGCGGCCGGGATGGGTCATGCCGGACCAGCGCAGTTGGTTGGGTGGTTGGGGCGGGTTGGGCTCGCTCATGAAGCAGGTTTCGCGGGCGGATCGAGAACGGTGGCGAATTCAAAGTCGATCAGGCAAAAGCGGCCGTCGCTGGCGCGGTAGGTGACATTGCGGTCAAAGGGATCGTCGTGCCGCACCCCGTAGTCGTGCTCCAGCTCGGCGAAGAGCTCCTTCACCCGGTTTTCGCTGATGCGCTCGACCCGGGAGCCGCAGTTCGTGGTCACGAGGTAAAGCTGGTCCTCATGAGCCTCCAGGACGCGGGGTACATGGTCGCAGCCGCGCCCCTCCAGGATGCGGAGCACCCGGACCTCGTTCGCGAAGCGCTCCGGGGCATCCGGGCCGCGGAAATACTTGTGCACGCGGCCGTCGTAACCGATGCGGACGAGGGCGCGCTGGGTGTTTTTGGCTTCCTGCATGAAAAAATAGGGGTGGTATTCTTCCGGCAGGGCAGCTTGACCTGCAAGCTGACAAAAATTCATCTCGCTTCTGGCATGGCCCGTGCTCTGATGGTTTCCGCCCATGGTTGAAGCCCTCCCGGTTCTCAGCCGGGCAAACCCAAAGTCACACACATCAACCATGGCCAAATACAAACTCGAATACATCTGGTTGGACGGCTACGAGCCCGTCCGCAACCTCCGCAGCAAGACCCAGCTCAAAGACTATGCCAGCTTCCCGAAGCTGGAAGAGCTGCCCAACTGGGGCTTTGACGGCTCCTCGACGCAGCAGGCCCCTGGCGGCTCCTCCGACTGCGTGTTGAAGCCCGTGGCCGTGTATCCGGACAGCACCCGCAAGAACGGCGTTCTCGTGATGTGCGAAGTGTATAACGCCGACGGCACTCCGCATGCCTCCAACGACCGCGCCACCATTCTTGACGATCCGGACGCCTGGTTCGGCTTCGAGCAGGAGTATTTCCTCTACCAGGACGGCCGCCCTCTTGGTTTCCCTGAGAACGGCTATCCCGCCCCGCAGGGCCCCTACTACACGGGTGTCGGCTATAAGAACGTCGGCGACATCGCCCGCCAGATCGTCGAGGAGCATCTCGACCTCTGCCTCGACGCAGGCATCAACCATGAAGGCATCAACGCCGAAGTGGCGAAGGGCCAGTGGGAATTCCAGATCTTCGGCAAAGGCTCCAAGAACTGCGCCGACCAAGTCTGGGTCGCCCGCTACATCCTTCAGCGCCTTTGCGAGAAGTATTGCGTGGACGTCGAGTTCCACTGCAAGCCCCTCGGAGCCACCGACTGGAACGGCTCTGGCATGCACGCCAACTTCTCGACGAAGTATCTGCGTGAAGTGGGTGGTGAGAAGTACTTCCTCGCCCTCATGGCCGCCTTTGACAAATACAAGGAGGAGCACATCGCCGTCTATGGTCCGGACAATCACATGCGCCTCACCGGCCTGCATGAGACCCAGAGCATCGACAAGTTCTCCTGGGGCATCGCCGACCGTGGTGCTTCCATCCGCGTGCCGCACAGCTTCAAGAACAATGGCTGGAAGGGCTACCTCGAAGACCGCCGTCCGAACTCCCAGGGCAATCCTTACCAGATCGCCTCCCGCATCCTCAAGACCATCGCGACCGTCCCCACGGCCTGATTGTCCTGAAGCAAATGCTTCCCACAAACGCCGCCTGGAAACAGGCGGCGTTTTTTGTTTTGGCCGCGAAGTTTGCAAACCTGCGTCAACGAGTTAGGAGAAGACGTATCCCCAGCCCATGCCTACCGAACAAGACATCCGCACCGCCCTTGGCAACGTCCGCTACCCCGGCTTCAGCCGTGACATCCTGTCGTTTGGACTCGTGAAGGGCATCGCGGTCAATGGAGCGGACGTTACGGTCGAAATATCCCTCGCCACGCGTGATCCGAACATCCCGCGTCTCATTCACGAGCAGGCGATGGACGTGTTGAATAAGCTGTCCGGCGTCGGCGAGGTGAAACTGAACTTCGACATCAAGGACCCGCCCGGCACGAACACGACCGCGAGCGAGAAGCTCGGCAAGTCGAGCATTCCCGGCGTGAAGAAAGTCATTGCCGTGGCCTCCGGCAAAGGTGGCGTGGGCAAAAGCACCGTCGCTTCGAACCTCGCCGTCGCCTTGAGTCAGAGCGGGGCTCGTGTCGGCCTCTGCGACTGCGATCTCTACGGTCCCAGCATCGCGCACATGTTCGGCACGGATGAGCGTCCCTTCCAAAATGATGAGCAACAGATCGTGCCGATCGAAAAAAACGGCCTACAGCTCATGTCGATGGGATTCCTGCTTGAAGATGCCTCCCCGGTCATCGTGCGCGGTCCCATCGCCACACGCTACACGCAGCAGTTCCTGCGTCAGGTCGCGTGGGACAACCTCGACGTGCTCGTGCTCGACCTGCCGCCGGGCACGGGCGACATCCAGCTCACCATCGTGCAAACCGTCGCGCTTGACGGCGCGGTCATCGTCACCACGCCGCAGGAGATCGCGCTCATCGACGCACGGAAGGCCGTTTCGATGTTCCAGAAGGTGAACGTGCCCATCCTCGGCATCATCGAGAACATGAGCTACTTCCTCTGCCCGAGTGACGGCAAGGTTTATCATATTTTTGGCCAAGGCGGTGGCGAGCACGAGGCCAAACGCCTCGGCGTGCCGTTGCTCGGCCAGATCCCCATCGAAATGAGCGTGCGCGAATGCGGTGACGAAGGCCACCCCGCCGCTCTCGAAGATCCGGCGAAGTCCGCCGCCTCGAAAGCCTTCCGCGAGATCGCCGCGAAGCTGAAGTAGGACAAACACTCTTGTCTGTCCATCCGGGCGCAACTAACCGACGGACAAGAGTGTCTGTCGCACTTACTTCGCCTCCACCGCCGGTTTGTCGCCGAGTTGCAGTGTCGGCGCTTTCGCGTCAGCGCTCACGTTCAGCGCGAGCCAGTGACCGTTGATGGCGTGGGCGGGAAAGCCGCAGGCGAAAGCGTATTCGCCCTCCTCATCCGCCAGGAAGGTGAACTCCGCTTTGTTGAGCGAAATGCCGACTTCCGGTTTCGGCACACCGGCACCATCGAAGTACGGCGCACCCATCTGCAGCTTCTTGGTCATGTCTTTCTCCACCACGACAGCGCTGTGCGGGATCGGGCTGGGATTGATAAAGGTCACCTCGACGGTCCAGTCCTTCGGGATCGTGAAGACGGCCTTGCCGTGCGAATGGCCGTTGAAGTTCATGCCGTAGTTCGCGGAGGTGTAGGTGGCGATGAGCGTGACCTTCACGGTTTTGGGCTTGTCGCTCAATTTGAGAAAATCCGCCTCGGTGATGCCGGCGAAGAGCTCTTTTTTCAGACCGGGAATGTCCACGGCGTGCGCGTCATGACCTGCAGCCGGCGCGGCGGGCTGTTGGGCGGTGGAAATTGAGCTGGTGAGCAAAACGGCGGTGAAAATGGGGCGGATCATGGTCGGAGCGGATGGAAGCGGGTTTCGCAGAACGCGCAATGGAGGATCAAACTGTCGGCATGGCATGATGAATCTCGCCTTTCGCGAAAAAATCCCCCAAGATGTCCGCCACGTTCCCGTGATGCCCGGCGAACACGACCTCATGAGCGACTCGCACCACCTGTTTCTCGAAACCCTGCAACGCTACGAGCGGCCCCTCATCCGCTACGCGCACGGTTACACGGGCGACCTGGAAGACGCGCGGGACATCGTACAGGACGTGTTTGTGAAGCTCAGTCAGAACCTCGCGACGCTCGACCACGAGCGGCTGGCCCCCTGGCTCTTCACCGTGTGCCGCAATCGCGCCCTTGACCACCATCGTAAACGTCAACGCCTCATCCTCATGGAAACGGAAACCCTCGATCTCGAAGCCTCCGCCGATCCCGCGCCCAATGACGCGATGGAGAATCGCGAAACCGCCACCGCGCTGCGCGAACTCATCGAAACGCTGCCCACGCGCCAGCGTGAGGCCGTGCGGCTGAAATTCATCGCCGGACTCGACTACCAGCAGATCAGCGCGGCGATGAAAACCAGCATCGGCAACGTCGGCTACCTCATCCACCACGGTGTCGCTGCCTTGAAGACCAAATGGCAGGCGCATGAGCAGCCGCAGCCCGTGAAACTGAAGCCCGCGATGGCCTGAAACCCTCAAACCACCTTTTAGACCATGAAACCGGAACAAATCACCGCCTGGGCGCTCAATGAAGCCAGCGCCGAAGAACGCGAACGGCTCGAAGCCGAACTGCGCGACAATCCGAAGGCGCAACAGGCCGCCGCTGAGACCAAAGACTTCTGCCATTTCCTGCTCGCTGAGCTGCGTGACGACTCGCTCGCGCTCACGGACGAGCAGCGCGAGCGTTTGAAGGCGCAGCCGGTGGGGGAATCGTCCCGATCGGCGGCTGCAAGCGGGACGCTTGCGCCACGCCCGAAATGGCGCACGGGCGTCATCGTCCGGCTGGCGCTGGCCGCAAGCGTGGCGCTGGGCGGGTTCTGGACCTGGAATGTGTATGATTCACGGCAGCGTAACGAGTCGGTCGTGGCTTTGGGTGATGAGTCGCAGCACCGTGTCCAACTCCAACGCCGTGTCTCGGAGATGAAGCCGGCAAAGCCTGAGCCGGAGTCTCGTCTTCTTGCGGAGAAACCTGTGAAGGTGATGGATCCATTGTCAGGCATCGTTGCTGACAGAGAACTGGCGTCCGCTCCCGCGCTGCCCACCAGCGCTGGGGCTCCGCGCATGCTGACGCTGAATGCCGGCCAGGTCACGATGACGGCGAAGGACGTCGAGGAACTGAAGAAGATTCAGGACCAAACTGCCTACGGCCTGAACTATACGGGCAAAAGCGACGCTCCACTCGACTCGCTTACGCTCGCCGCCGCTCCCGCGCAGGCTGCGGGAGTCGGTGGGATGGTTGTCGTCGGCACTACTGGAGCTTTGAACAAGAGCGGTGATGGCACAGTGGCTTTGCGCGCTGGCAATCTTGACATAGGACGAACAACGGCCGTCACCCTGAATGGCGGCGTGACCACGACAGCGCTTCCTGCCGCCCCTGCTGCTGTGCCCCAAGCCGGCGCAGGCACGGTGACCCTTGGGAAAGGGACGTTGACGGTGGTGGCCGGGGCACCCGTGCAGATGAGAGGTGTAGAGGCCGCGCCTGTGACCTCACTGGCGACGGCGGTGACTTCTCCCGCCTCTCCGCCGGTGGTGATGAACCCACAACCGGACGCCTACTACTTTACCGCCGACGTCAAAGTCTCGGATTTTGGTACTGTGGTTCATGAACGTTTGATGGAGCGGGAAACAGTGTCCGAATCTCGCCGCAAATCCGGCGCTGAAGGCGAGTCTTACACGCGCATCCTGGAGAACGAGCTCAAGGACGTGGCACGGGAGCCTCTTTCGACCTTCTCCATCGATGTGGACACGGCGGCATATGCGAATGTGCGGCGCTTTTTGAACCAGGGCATGATTCCGCCTGCGGACGCGGTGCGGATCGAGGAACTGGTCAATTATTTCCCCACGGCGGAGGAAGGACCGGCGCCGACGGCGAAGGAACCCTTCGGTGTGCGAGTGGAACTTGCTCCGTGCCCGTGGCAGCCGACGCATCGGCTGGCGCGTATCGCGATCAAAGGCCGTGAACTCGGCAATGAGCGCAAGGCGAGCAACCTGGTGTTCCTCGTCGATGTTTCCGGCTCGATGAACGAGCCGAACAAGCTGCCGCTGGTGCAGCAGTCGCTGCGCATGCTGACAGAACAACTCGGGGAAGGGGACCGTGTGACGATGGTGGTCTATGCGGGCAGCAGCGGTCTTGTCCTGCCACCCACCAACGGCGAGAAGAAAGCCGACATCCTCGCCGCGATCGACAAATTGCAGGCCGGGGGCAGCACGCATGGCAGCGCGGGCATTCAACTGGCCTACGAGCAGGCCGTGGCCGGTTTCATCAAGGAAGGCGTGAATCGCGTGATCTTGTGCACGGACGGCGATTTCAATGTCGGCGTCAGTTCGCCGGAGGAATTGGAAAAACTGATCACCAAGAAGGCCAAGAGCGGCGTTTTCCTCAGCGTGCTCGGTTTTGGCAGCGGCAATCTGAAGGATCGCACGATGGAAACGCTGGCTGACAAAGGAAACGGCAACTACGCCTACATCGACAGCCTCAGCGAGGCGCGCAAGGTGCTCGTGGAGCAGATGAGCGGCACGCTGGTGACCATCGCGAAGGATGTCAAAATCCAAGTCGAGTTCAATCCGGCGGCAGTCAGGAGTTATCGGCTCATTGGTTACGAGAATCGCATGCTCGCCAAAGAAGACTTCAATGACGACACGAAGGACGCGGGCGAAATCGGCGCGGGTCACAGCGTGGTGGCGCTTTACGAGGTCGTTCCCTCGAATCTGCCGCCCGGGGCCGAGCCGAGACCCGCGGTGGACAGTTTGAAGTATCAAACGCCAGCCACTGCCCCTGCGCAACTCGCCGATGCAGCGAAGAGCGGCGAGATGATGACGGTGAAGCTGCGCTACAAGGCTCCGGATGGTGATTTGAGCCAGCTCATCGAGATGCCGGTGAAGGACGAAGGCAAAACGCTCACTGCGAGCAGCGAGGAATACAAATTCAGCGCCGCCGTGGCCGGATTTGGCCTCCTGCTGCGTGATTCGGCCTACAAGGGCACCTTGAGCTGGGAAACCGTGCGCAAGCTGGCCATCGACGGCAAAGGCACGGACAAGCTGGGCTATCGCGGCGAGTTCCTGCAGCTCATCGACAAGGCGAGGGGCTTGAAGGAGACGAGGCCGTGAAACGGAATGACGGAACCAGAATGACGAATGACGAATGAATGACCAAGTTCGAGTGTTCCCGTTTTAGCCCTTGGGGCATTCGGATTTGATTCGTCATTCAGAATTCGGAATTCGTCATTTTCCCCTCCGCTGGGCATCGGGGGTTGATTCAGGCATCGCACAGGCTATCTCCCTGCCACCATGGAACTCATCAACAACGCACCCAACGTGCCCACGGCGGTCGGGCCTTACTCTCAAGCGGTGAAGCAGGGCGGTTTTCTCTTCTGCTCCGGCCAGATCCCGATCGATCCGGCTGCTGGAAAGATCACGGCAACAGACGTGGAGCATCAGGCGCTGCAGGTGCTGAACAACATTCGTGCGCTGCTGGCCTCGCAAGGCCGGAAAATGAGCGATGTGGTCAAAGCGACGGTGTTTTTGACTTCGATGGCCGATTTTCCGAAGGTGAACCCGATTTACGAGGCGGCGTTTGAATGTCACAAACCGGCGCGTTCGACCGTGGCGGTGGCTGGTTTGCCCCTGGGGGCGCTGATCGAGATCGAGGTGATCGTGGCACTGCCGTGACGCGGCATCAAAGGGCGCGTTGGAGGAAGACTTTTTCCTCTGGAAGCAGCAACAGCGGTGGGACGCGCTCGACGAGGCGGAAGACGCGGCCCTCATCCCCGCCGGAGAGCTTGAGGAAGGCGGCGAAGACCGTGCGCTGTCCGGGCGGGAGATTTTCAGGCTTGGAGACTTTGGGCAGTGTTGCGCGCAGGTCGTCCATCAAACCCTGGCGGTAGGCGGAGAGGGCGTGCAGGAGGTGGATTTGATCGACCCTCTCCGTGGAACCGGTGACTTCGATATTTTGCAGATTCTGGTCGGCCAGCTCGATCTCGGTGCCCAGGAGCATCTGGAGATACAGCTTTTGCAAAAGGTAGGGCATGCTGTCGGGTTTCATGTCCAGCAGGCTGGAGCATGCCTCGAGCATTCCCTCACCATCACGCTGATATTCGGCCATCTGGTAAACTTTGGGCAGCGTGAGTGAGTGCGTCTAAGGATGGTTGACTGCCACGGCGTGATAGTAGCGTTGGGCGGGTTCCCAGAGGTTCATCTGCTCGGCAAGAGAGGCCGCTTCGAGGGTCTCCTGGATGTTTTTGCCGCGTCCGGCGTCTTCAAACACGAGTGCCAGGGTCTGGCTGGCACGGGTGTTGTCCTGGTCGAGATGAAATTGAGCCTCGGCCTGCCAAAGCCGAGTCTTTTGGACAGGGAAGGCCGGGTCGATTTTGCCGGACAGGAGCAGTTGCTGGAGATCCTGCCATTTGCCCTCGCCGCGCAGGGCGGAGACGTAGTGCGGGAGGAGATCGGTGTAGCGTGCGGCCGTCTGGGGCGGCAGGATGCGCAGGACACGCTCGTATTCGCGTTCGGCGGCGAGCCATTTGACGAGAGGCGTCATTTCGCCTGGCTGGCGGTCTTTCCAGCGCTGGATTTCCGCCAGGAAGATGTCCTCGCGCAATTGGGGACTAATGCGCATCTGCGCGGAGAGCACGATCAAGCGACGGAGGTCGGTTTCCTGGCGTGCGGCGGGGTTTTCCTCGACGAGGCGGAGGAGGTCGGCGGCCTGGGGTGCGGTCAGATCGTTCGTGGTGGCCAGGAGTTCGATGGAGGAGAGAGCCTGGTCGTTCTTCTCCTGTGCCGCCTGCCAAAGGCGGCTTCGAATGGCGGCGCGTCTGCCGGGATCGTTTGAGCGCAGGTCCAGGGTGGCGAGTTGGATGAGGTTGTCAGGATTTTCGAAGTCGGTGAGCAAGGCCTTCCTCTCAACCTCCGTCGCTTCGCTTCTCTTGCCTTCGGCGTCGAGGAGATCGGCTTGGAGTTTCAGCGCTTCCACGCCCTGACGGTCTTTTTCCGGGATTTGCGCGAAGGTGGAGCGGGCTTTGGCGGATTCATTGAGCTGGGCATGCATCCTGCCGAGGAGGGCAATGTCCTCGGAAGTGGCCCCTCCTTGCTGCTGCAACTCCCGGATTAGGGAGATCACGGTTCGCGGGTCGCCGCCAGCGGACGTGATGAACCGAATGCAGGCATGCAGCACCGCAGGGTCGGAAGGGGCCCAACGTCTGGCGTCTCGCATGGCTTCCAGAGCCTTGGGCCAGTCACGCTCCCGGGCATGTTTTTCGAGCGCCGACAGGTGGCGGCGTCCCATCCACCCTTTGAGGGAAGGGACCACATGAGGGATGGCTACCCAGCAAGCCACGCCTGCCACCAGCATGGCGGCAAAAAAACACAGCATTACCCTCGCCTCGCGTTTTTGGCTGAGCGTCTGGCCCGAGACTTCTGTGGGGGAAGTTTGCATGGCTGCCGTGGCTGGATCATGGCACGCCCAAGTCCAGCACGCAACGGAAGCCCAGGTCGGCGCGGGAGGTGTTCTTCATCGCATGAGCGCGGGCGGAGGTCAGAAGCGCGTCCTTTTCAAAGGAGAGCCAGCTCCCGCCTCGAATGACGCGCTCTTCGGCGGAGCCCGGCCAGGGGTCCTCGCACCATTCGGAGACATTCCCGCCCAACTCATGCAGGCCGACGGCGTTTGGGCGGGAGGTGTCCACGGGCGAGGTGTGGGAGTAGCTGTCGGAGGTGCCTTGAATCTTCGTGGCGTCGAGGTTGGCCATCAGGGGCTGCGGTTTCCAGTCTTCGGGCTTGGTCGTCCAAGGGTAATGAGCTTTGTCTCCGAGGTGACGGGCGGCCGGGTCAGCCCCGCCCTCGTTGTCCAAACCGGCGGCGGTGCTCCATTCGGTGTCCCGCGGCAGGCGATAGCTGGCCGTGGCCGGGATCAGCTTGCTGGCGCGGTCGCGCTGGGTCAGCCAGGCACAGAAGGCAGTGGCATCCTCCCACGACACGCCTGCGGCGGGATGATTGCCCCCCAGCAGGAAGGAGGGTTTGTTGCTCCAGGAGCGTCCGCTGTCGCGCAGCCAGGTCTCGAAATCCCGCACAGACGTCTCCGTGGCGCAGATGAGAACGCCGCCCTTTGCTCGCAGGGGCACAAAACGCATGCCGAGGGCGTTGAGGAAGGTGCTGCCATCGGCCGCGGCAGGTTTCAGACTGGCGGGATCGGGGAGCGTCTCCACGCCATACTTGTTCTGCATTTTTTTGCGCAGATCCTCGACGGCTGAGGCGTCTACCTTGCGACTTTCCGCCATCGCTTTCATCCGTTCCTCCGCCGCCTGCTTCAGTTCCGCCTCAGAGGCGGCCAGCAGGTTCGCGGTGCGGCGTTTGTCCTCAAAGACGCAGCGGAAGCCGATCGTGGGAGCGCGCAGGTCCACGGGAACAACGTATTGATAACCGGAGGTGAGGCATTCGCTGCGGAAGTAGGCCCAGGAGCCTCCGCGCAACGTTCCTGTCGGTTGGGCGCGGATTTCCATGGTCTGCGTCCATTCCCAGACATTGCCCGCTAGGTCGTGGATGCCTTCCTGCGAAGGTGGAAAACTGCCCACAGGAGCCGTGTGCGGATAACCGTCGCTGTAGCCGGGAATTTCACTGTCGGCAAAATTGGCGGTTTTGGCGGGCGGCGGCCACTCCTGCCCCCAAGGGAAGACCCGGTCGTCCAGCAGGCGTTCCTCGGCCGTGAGGCCGACTTTTTTGCGCCCGCGGGCCAGTCCGATCGCCGCATCCCACTCCTCAGGAGTCGGCAGTCGGTAGGTCTGGGAGGCGTCGATCAGTTTTTTGCCCCGCTCCAACTCCGTCAGCCAGTTGCAGAAAGCCACGGCGTCCTGGAGGTTGACGCCGACGACAGGGTGTTCGGGGGTCTGTTGAAAATGAGGCTGGAAAGTCCAGGGGTGTCTTTTCTGGCGAAGAAACTCAGTCCATTCGGACAAACGAGTTTCCCAAACCGCCATCATCACCGTGGTGCCGGGAACGTTCACAAAACGTGAGCCCAGGCTGCTGGCATGCGTTTGCGCTGGCGCATTTTGCGAGTTCGCGCTGCTGAGAGCCATCAAACAGGCGCTGACGATGGCAAAGCGCCGCAGCAGCCTCAATGAGCCGGAGGGTGTGTTTGTGGAACGGGAAAAGTTCATTGTGTCAATTCGACCTGCAGAGGGTGCATTTAACAATCTGAGACACGATTATTCGACATGCGAGCACAGGATGGTGTCAAACTGTTAACGCTCGCGGGCACTTTGTGCTTTGCGCTGGGAATGAGCATGGTACATTCACGCTCTTTTTCTGAAAAATGCCGTTCCAACCCCGGCAAACAGACACAGTCGCCTTGATGAGCGACTGATGGCGGCAGCTTGCCCGCGCTTTTTTGATCGATGATCGTACTTGGGCTCAACGCTTATCATGGCGACTCCTCCGCTGCCCTGGTCAAAGACGGCCGGCTCATCGCCGCCGCCGAAGAGGAGCGTTTCCGCCGCATCAAGCACTGGTCCGGCCTGCCCACCGAATCCATGAAATGGTGCCTCGCGGATGCGGGGCTCAAACTGAGCGACGTTGACCACATCGCGATCAACCGGAATCCCAAGGTCAACAACCTGCGCCGTGCGCTCTATGTGCTTCGCAGGCGTCCGAGCCTCGGCCTCATCTTCAAACGACTCGCTAACATCAGACGTGCCGGAACTTTTGAAGACGCCGTGCGCTCCGCGTTTCCTGGTGAAACACTGCGCGCGCAGGTGCATCGCGTGGAGCATCATCTCGCGCACCTCGCTTCCGCGCATCTCGTTTCGGGCTTTGAGCAGTCGGTTTGCCTTTCCATCGACGGCTTTGGCGACTTCGCCTCCTCCGCCTGGGGCCTGGGGCAAAGAAGTGATATCCGCATCGACGGTCGCGTCTATTTTCCCCACTCTCTGGGCATCTTTTACAGCGTCATCACGCAGTTCATCGGCTTTCCTTATTTCGGCGACGAATACAAGGTCATGGGCCTCGCCCCCTACGGCGAGCCCAAATACTTGAAGGAGATGCGCGAACTCGTCCACGTGCAGCCCGACGGCACTTTTAAGCTCAACTTGAAGTATTACCGTCACCACGACGAAGACGTGCATTACACCTGGGACAACTGCGCGCCTGAAATCGGCACACTCTACAAGAAGGAGCCGATGGAGGCCCTGTTTGGTCCGCAGCGCGAAAAAGGAGCCGCTTTGGAGCAAAAACACCGCGACATCGCCCGCAGCGCCCAGGCGATGTATGAAGAGGTCTTCTTCGCGATGCTGCAAAGCCTGCACGCGAAATACAAATGCGACGATCTCGCGCTCTCCGGCGGTTGTGCCATGAATTCCGTCGCCAACGGCAAGGTGTACCTCAATTCGCCCTTCAAACGCATGTATCTGCCTGCCGCTGCGGGCGATGCAGGCGGGGCCATTGGCGCCGCGTTTGTCGTCGCACGAAAAAGCGAAGGGAGCGCGGGCACTCCTGCCCGCCGCACTGGCCATTTTGTGATGGACCACGCCTACGTCGGTCCACAATCCACCGACAACGAAATCAGAACGCTCCTCGACTCCCGCGCCGCTGACATCCAGGCCGAGAACTGCACCGTGTGTCGTTTTGACGATGAAGGCGAACTTTGCAAGACCACCGCCACCGCCATCACCGAAGGCAAGGTCATCGGCTGGTTCCAAGGCCGCATGGAGTGGGGCCCTCGCGCCCTCGGCAACCGCTCCATCCTCGGCGACCCGCGTCGCGCCGACATGAAGGACATCCTCAACCTCAAAATCAAGCGCCGCGAGTCCTTCCGCCCCTTCGCGCCATCCATCCTGCGCGAATGCGTCAGTGAGTGGTTCGAGCAGGATGATGACGTGCCCTTCATGATGGAAGTTTTCCAGGTCCGCCCGGAAAAACGCACCCAAGTCCCCGCCACCACGCACGTCGATGGCTCCGGCCGCCTCCAGACCGTCCACAAACACACCAATCCGCGCTATCACCGCCTAATTGAAGCCTTTCGCGAGATCACCGGCGTTCCGATTGTGCTTAACACCAGCTTCAACGAAAACGAACCTGTCGTCTGCAAGCCGCAGGAGGCGTTGGATTGTTTTCTACGCACCAAAATGGACGTCCTCGTGCTCAACGACTGGATCGTGACCCGCTAACGCGGGAATGACGAAACCAGAATTACGAATGACGAATTCAAATCCAACAGCTCGTGCCATTCGGCATTCAGACTTCGTGATTCATTCGTCATTCATCATTCGCCATTCGTCATTTCTATGAAGGGCATCATTCTCGCCGGCGGCGCGGGCTCGCGTCTTTATCCGCTGACTCAAGTCGCATCGAAGCAGCTCCAGCCGGTCTATGACAAGCCGATGGTCTATTACCCGCTCACCGTGCTCATCGCTTCCGGGATCCGTGAGTTCTGCCTCATTTCGACGCCGCATGACCTGCCCCGCTTTCGGCAACTCCTCGGCGATGGCTCACAGTGGGGCATCTCCATCGAATATCGCGAGCAGGCAAAGCCCGAGGGTATCGCGCAGGCTTTCCTCATCGCGGAGAGCTTTATCGGCAAAGATCCCGTCACCTTGATCCTCGGCGACAACATCTTCTTCGGCGGCGATGCCTTCCCGCGTGCCTTTGCCGAGTTCAAATCCGGAGCGACGATCTTCGCCTACCACGTCACTGACCCGGAACGCTACGGCGTGGTCGAGTTCGATGCCGAGGGCAGGGCCATCTCGCTCGAGGAAAAGCCCGCCCATCCGCGCAGCAACTACGCCGTTCCAGGCGTCTATCTCTACGACAACGACGTCGTCTCTATCGCCCGGGCGATGGCTCCTTCGCCACGTGGTGAGCTGGAGATCACCGACGTGAACAAAGAATACCTCCGTAGTGGCACCCTGCGCGTGCAGCGTCTTAGCCGCGGCACCGCCTGGCTGGATGCCGGCACCAGCAGCAGCCTGCATGAAGCCTCCAGCTATGTGCAGACCATCGAGAAACGTCAGGGCATGAAACTCGGCTGTCCCGAGGAGGCGGCGCTGTATCGTGGCTTCCTCACTCTGGACAGCTTTGAATCTCTCGTCTCCGGCCTGCCGAAATGCGAATACCGCGACTATCTCGCAGACGTCGCCGCCGAAGTCCGCCGCGTCGGCATCAAAAGCGCATGAATCTCCTCGTCACCGGCGGTGCTGGCTTCATAGGCTCCAACCTCATCCGTCATGTCATCGACAAGCCGGAAGTCACAAGACTGGTCAATCTCGACTGCCTCACCTATGCCGGGCACTTGGAGAATCTCGCCGGCGTCCACGGCACGCATCCCCGCTACCTCTTCGAGAAAGTCGATTTGCGGGCCAAAGACGAAGTCCTGCGCGTCATCCGCCAGCATGAGATCACCCACGTCATGCACCTCGCCGCCGAGTCGCATGTGGATCGCAGCATCACTGGCCCCGGCGACTTCATCACCACCAACATCAACGGCACCTTCCACCTCCTCGAAGCCTGCCGCGCCCATTGGCAAACCGAGAACCGAGAACAGCGAACCGCAAACCGATTCTTGCACGTCAGCACGGACGAAGTCTTCGGTTCTCTCGGTCCCGAAGGATTCTTCACTGAAACCACGCCTTACGCCCCAAACTCACCCTACTCGGCCAGCAAGGCATCCAGTGACATGCTCGTGCGTGCCTGCCACCACACCTTCGACCTGCCCGCGCTCATCACCAACTGCTCGAACAACTACGGCCCGTATCAGTTCCCCGAAAAGCTCATCCCCGTCGTCATTCAGAGCATTCTCGCCCGCAATCCCATCCCCGTTTACGGCGATGGCATGAACGTCCGCGACTGGCTCTACGTCGGCGACCACTGCGAGGCGCTGTGGACCGTATTGACCAAAGGAGCACCCGGAGAGACCTACAACATCGGCGGCCACAACGAGATGGCCAACCTCCACCTCGTGCAGCTCATCTGCGATTTGATCGACGAGATGAAGCCCGGTCTTGGCGGCAACTCGCGCAGCCTCATCACCTTCGTCACCGACCGCCCCGGCCACGACCGTCGTTACGCCATCGACGCGGGCAAAATCGACCGCGACCTCGGCTGGACCCCGGCGCACACCTTCGAATCTGGCATCCGCGAGACCGTCGCGTGGTATCTGGAGAATCAGGAGTGGGTGAAAGCGGTATTGCGAACACAAACTTGAGGCTTGGCTTCACTTTTTCAGAGACTATTCTGTGGCATGACTACTTTGCAGATACCTGTCGATGACCGCTGGCTTTTAAGGGCTGGCTTAAGCGTTGCCGAACTGGCGAACGAGCTTCGTGAGTTTTTGGCGGCGAAGCTTTACGAGTCTGGCCGGCTGACTCTTGGCCAGGCTGCTGAGGTTGCAGGGCAGCCCGTATGGCAGTTCATGGAGAGCATCTCCCGTCTCGGTGTCTCCGTGATCAACATGAACTTGGAAATGCTCGAAGATGACCTCGCCGCAGCATGAGCCGCTGGTCATTTGCGATGCCAGCCCGCTCATCTTGCTGGCAAAGATAGGACAGGCAGGGCTGCTGTTTCAGTTGGCAGATGAGATATGGATTCCAGAGGTGGTTTGGGATGAAATCACACGCAAAAGCGGCTCACAGCCTGAGATTCCCATGTTGGTAAGCTTGTTCAGCCAATGCGTGCGTTCCGTTGACGCTGCTCTTAAGTCGGCATTCCAAACCCAGGTTGATGCGGATGAGGCTGCTGCATTGGCTCTCGCCGCCCGGTACCCGGAGGCTGTTCTGCTTATGGATGACTTTCGGGGCCGCCAGGTCGCAAGACATCAGGGGTTTCGTTGCATGGGCACTTTGGGCCTGCTCCTACGAGCCAAGCGGCAAAGCTTGATCCATGAGGTGAACCCTCTTTTGAGTCTATTGAAAAGCCATGGAATGTTTGTGTCGTACGAATTGGAAGCCAGAACTCTTCTCGCTGCGGGCGAGAGCGCATCCCTTTTCGAGGACGAGAGCGAGTAGGAGGACGAGGACGATACAGAACCGCGAACTGCGAACCGATAATCGATAACCGCATTGACTCGCTTGCGCCTCACGCTCGTCTCGCCCTGCGGGCTTCGTTACACTCAGTCTGTCTCGGTTCCCGCCGGTCACCTCGGCTCCGCACCGCGCACACCTTCGAGTCCGGCCTCCGTGAGACCGTCGCGTGGTATTTGGCAAACCAGGACTGGATTCACGCGGTCAGTCATCGATAGATAATGCACGTCATGCTCGACCTTCTTCAACAACGTGACGCGCAGCGGCAGGCGGACCGCCTGGCCGAGTGGAGCGCCGTGCGCGAGCATCTGCGTGAGGCGCTTCATCGCCACCTCCCTGGCCGGAAAGTCTGGCTGTTCGGCTCAGTGGTGGAGTCTGGCCGTTTCAATGCCGCCTCGGACATCGATCTCGCCGTGGAGTCCCTGCCTGAAGGAATGTCCCTCTATACCCTCACCGCCCTGTTGGACGAGGAAATGCAGCGCCCTGTGGATGTCGTTTGTTTGCCCGAGTCCCGGCTGCGGCACAAAATCGTCACCGAAGGAGAGTCATGGATCGCATAGGCATCATCACGCTGCGAGCCGAGGTGGAGGACGACGTGCGTGTCGCCGCCGAGGCGGCGGTGTTCGCAGCGGATCGTCTCCGGCAAGGGGGTGCCAGCGGCCACGAAAGCTGCGCCTACCAGCTCGTGCGTTTTTTCAACATCATCGAGCAGATGGGGCTGCGCATCGCCAAGGCCTTCGAGAATCATATTGATGACGAGCGCGGCTGGCATGCGGAGCTCATTCACCGCCTCAGCATTGCCGTCCCGGGGGTGCGCCCGGCGCTCTACCAGCTGCCGGTCCTGCCTGCGCTGCGGGATTTGCGCGGGTTTCGCCATGTGCTTACGCATGCCTACGATCTTGAACTCGACCAGGACCGTCTCGCCTTGGTGCTCAAGCATGCGGCGCTAGCCTCCCGACTTCTGCCAGGCATGGTGGCGGTCTTTTTTGATGCCGTTCAGCAGGAAATCCACTGACCCTCTATCAGGCTTGATCTCCTTCGTCACCGACCGTCCCGGCCACGACCGCCGCTACGCCATCGGCGCCGGAAAAATCCAGCGCGAACTCAGCTGGACTCCCGCTCACACCTTTGAATCAGGCATCCGCGAGACGGTGGCTTGGTATCTGGGGAGCACCGTCTGGGTGCAAGGCATCGTGAGTTGATCTTGGTAACCAGCAATGCCCAGCCTTCCTCGTGTTTGTCTCTTCACCAGCTTTCATCCAGACTTGGGTGGCGGTGGCTCGGCTTGTTTGCAGTCGGTCATCCTTCGCTTCACCCGCGTGGAGGTTCGCTGGCTGTTTCTTGGCGTGTCAGATGCCGTGTTCCCAAACACCCGCCGGATCGGAGCACCGCTTTTTGGGGGGCAATTTCTGATGGACATGCTGACCGCGCCTTGGTTATGGTCAGGCTGGCAGAGCCGGAAACTGAGGCGCATGGTGGATGCCATTGCTGAAGAAGACGCCGATTCCTTTTGGTGCGTTGCGATGAATGAGGGTATTCTGGTTGGCAATGCGCTGATGGATCACCGTCGCGTACCCATGCATGTTTCCGTGCAAGATGACCAAGCCGAGGCCATCTGTCGTCGTTCACGACGTTATCGTTTGCTGGAACCTTTGGCTTTGCGCGCGTGGAGTCGTCACCTCCATCGCGCTTCCGGTGTGGATGTCATCAGTGATGGCATGCGTGACTATTATCGTGAGCATCGCGGGCTGGATTCGTTTGTCTTTCATCCGCATGTTCCCAGCCTGCCAAAACTTGACGGAGTTCCTAATGACTGTGAATTGCACGTCGGTCATCTGGGCACGCTTTACTCGGAAGTGGAGATGCGAAGGTTCATGGAAGGTGCCGGGCTGGCTGCCCGGTTTCTTGGGCGGCGTTTGCGGCTGACTTTCATCGGGGGTAATCGTATCAATCCCGCCCGCCATGCCAGTCTGTTGCCACCGGATGCCCGGATCGAGATCAGCCCGAGCCTCGGGGAGACCGAGGCACTGCATCGGCTTTCGAGCTGCCACCTGCTCTATGCGCTGTATCCCTTTGAGGAGCGATGCCGCGTTTTTCGCATGACCAGCCTGCCAACCAAGCTGAGCAGCTACATCCAGATTCAGCGCCCAGTCTTCGCCCACACGCCTGAGGACAGCACCCTGGCGGAAATGGTGAATCAGCACCGTATCGGCGGCGTCTGTGACTCACTCGACCCCACCGTCATCGGCGGATCGATTCTCAGAATTCTTCAGCATTTACCGGAACGGGATGCTTTTGAGAAAATGAGAATCGTGGAATATGGGGATCAGCATGTCACCCGGCTCGAGGACGCCCTGCTCGCGCTGGCGTCTTCCCAGACCGCCCACGCCGGAGCACGCATCGCTCCATGATCGTTCGTGCCATCCATGCCGTCAGCCCTCCGTTCGTGCGCAGGTGGAAGGAGCGCGTTCTTGCCTCGCCGCTCGGCGGCAGGCTGGCGCGCGGGGCGTTCTGGTCGCTGGTCGGCACCACCTTGTCGAAGGGATGCTCCACGATCTCATGGATCGTCGTTGGACGCATGCTGGGAAAGGAGAGCTTCGGTGAGTTGAACATGGTGCAGAACACGGTGGGCGTGTTTGGGGCCGCCGCAGGACTCGGCATGGGCATGGCGGCGGCGAAGTACGTCGCGGAATACCGCCGCACCGATCCGGAGCGTGCCGGGCGCTTCATCGGGCTCGCCAGCGCGGCCACCTGGCTCACTTCGGGGCTGCTGGCCGTGGTTCTGGTACTGCTTTCCCCCTGGCTGGCGCGGGAGACGCTCGGCGCGCCGCATCTGGCTTCATGGCTGATGCTGTCGTCATTGCTGCTCTTCTTCTCCGGGATTGCCGGCGCGCAGCAGGGCACATTGACAGGCTTTGAGTCCTTCAAGGCCATCGCCACCATCAATGTCATCGTTGGCATCACTTCGTTTCCGTTGCTGCTCCTTGGGGCGCTCTGGGGCGGAGTTACGGGTGCCCTTTGGGCGCTCATCGCCAGCGCGGTGTTGAACTGCGTGCTGAATTATTTCCATGTGCGGCGGCAGGCGGCCGCCCATCAGGTCGCCATTCGCTATCGTGGCTGCTTCCGCGAAGGCCGCGTGTTCTGGGATTTCAATCTCCCGGGCATCTTGAATGCGGTGTTCTCTGCTGCCGTTGTGTGGGGTGTTGGAGCCATGCTCGTGCGCCAGAGCAGCAGTTTTGGTGATCTCGGCATCTACAACGCCGTGCAGCGCATGAAACTTATCCCCGAAAATATTGCTGCGATGCTGCTCGCACCGATGCTGCCAGTCCTCAGCGAAACCTTCGCCCGGCGTGACATGGCAGGCTACGGCAAGACGCTTATCTTTTCGTATGCCGTTGCCACCTTGACCATCGTACCCGTGGCACTTCTGCAGATCGCCGCCCCCTGGCTCACGCTGCTGCCCTACGGCGAACAGTACCGAGGCGGAGAGCCCGTGGTGCTCTGGATCATGCTGGCCAGCATCACCTATGCTCTGCTCTGGCCCATGGGAAACATCCTCGTCAGCATGGGGCGCATCTGGTTTGTACTTTTCGTGGGTTCCATTCACAATGTTCTCACGCTCGGTTTTTCCTGGTGGTTGATTCCAAAACTTGGAGCAGCCGGCCTCGCCCTCGCCACTTCAATGTCCTTCATCCTGGCCAACATACCCTGTGTCGTCCTGCTCCATCGTTCCTTCCCCGGTCTACTGCCTCAGACACGCTGGTACCGCATGACCGCGATGATCATCGGCCTCATGCTCGTCTGTGAAGTGGCATGGCGATTCCTCTCCCAAAGTCAGGCTCTCGGCCTCGGTATCCTTGCCGCCGTCCTCTTCACCCTCTGGCGCCTGCACCCGCACACGAACAGGCCGCTTCCGGTCTAATCCCATTTTCCCAGCGCTCATGCCTGCTCAGCACATTCTCCTTGTCACCGGCTCTTCCGGTCTCATCGGCTCCGAAGTCGTCACCACCTTCGCGGCTGAAGGCTGGCAGGTGCATGGCATCGACAACAACATGCGCGCCGACTTCTTCGGGCCGCAGGGAGACACGCGCTGGAATCAGGAGCGGCTGAAATCCCAGTTTCCAGCATTTCGTCATCATGAACTGGACATCCGGGACCGGAAGGCGGTCCTCGCCTGCCTTGAGTCGCTGAAACCGCATCTGATCGTCCACACCGCCGCTCAGCCCAGTCATGATCTCGCGGCTTCACGACCGTTTGATGACTTCGACGTCAATGCCGTCGGCACTCTGAACCTGTTGGAGGCCACACGGCTGCACGCACCCGAAGCCGCCTTCGTTCACATGAGCACAAACAAGGTCTATGGCGACCGGCCGAACACCATCCGGTTGAAGGAGTTGCCCACCCGCTGGGACTACGACGATCCGGCTTATGAGAACGGCATCACCGAGGATTTCCCCATTGATCAGAGCAAGCACAG
>Ga0169931_10000388_pt1 | contig 71612 bp, 66 predicted proteins | sample Kivu_15m_20L_FD_129675 | JGI IMG/M metagenome (GOLD analysis project Ga0169931, IMG submission 129675) | Freshwater microbial communities from Lake Kivu, Western Province, Rwanda to study Microbial Dark Matter (Phase II) - Kivu_15m_20L... | ecosystem: Environmental > Aquatic > Freshwater > Lake... | reverse complement strand
TTACACATATATCGCACATATATCAATCATGATCAGTTATTAACAATGATTATCAATCATTATGAATCATTATGAATGGTGGTCTCAGATAATCGTTCATCAATATGTTTCAGATGTTCACCTAATTGTGATTGTTGATGATTGTTAATAACTGATAATGATTGATAACGATTGATAACGATTGAACTTGTTTCTCATATCTTTACAATGATATGACCACAGCCACCATCCTTCTTTTATTTGCTCTGATTGCATTGGCAGTGACTCTCCGATCGCTTATACGCTCGAAGGTGGAGATTCATCATCTCTTGCAAGGTTTTATGAGTTTGGGTTTGGCATTTTATCTGATAGGAACAGCTGTTGCTCTAGGAGATTTTTATTTCCAATATCCTCATCTTGCTGGGATAGGAGATCCCTTCTTTGTATTACTTCCAGCACTGGTTTATTTGATTGTAAGAGGGCTTGTAGGGCAAAAAGTACAGGTTCGTGATGTGATTCATATGATTCCATTTCTCGTTTATGCTATTATCAAGATGCCTTTCTATGTTCTTTCGGCAAGTGATAAAATTCAAAACTATGATATTGAGCTGGATATGGTGTTTCAAGGAATCGGCGATATTCTATTACCTGGTTTGGGTGTGATTATTGTCGCCGGATATGGAGTAGCTGCACAGCGTTTGATAGAGGTCTGGCAAAACAAAGTCTACCAAATGTCTTCGAATTCCGAGCTTTTAAATCTATCGATTCAAGATAGTCTTAGATGGTTAATGTGGGCTTTGGTGGTGATGATAGTATCCATTCTTTTTTTAAGCGTGGGGATGCTGGATGGAATAAGCTATCGTACGATTATAGTAGTTGCTTTTTCTCTAGCATATTTTAGATTCATTTGGTCCATAGCATCATGGAAGCAGGACGAATTGAATGGAATCCTTCCGAAATTTATTCAAAGTACGGGCAGCATAGATTGGCCTGACTTTCAGGATCAGGCTGACCTGACATGTACTCCGGCTGATGAGGGATTTGCCTGGAAAGATTTAAATAGTGCTCAAATAAGCCTTTATGAATTACGGCAACAAGCCTGGCATCAGTATCTAGAACAAAGCATCAAATCGAAGCAATGGTGGCGTGAACCAGAATTAAACATCTTCGATGTTTCTGAGCGGATTGGTTTATCAGTCGAACTACTACATCGCCTGATATCTGAGAGGGAGAGATGTACGTTTTTTGAGTACCTTAATCGGCTACGAGTCCAATCTATCAAGAAACAAACTACTGAATCGTCGACTCGAGCTTTGGACTTGCAAAAACTAGCTTTACAGTCTGGTTTCAACAATGTGAAGCAAATGAACCAGATCTTTATGTATTACACGGGAACTAGCCTCAAAACCTATAATCGACTTAGGTCAATCACGTTCAATAACTGATATTCGCGTTCGATTTCGTACAATCCTATGAATTCTTCAGGGATTGTTGTCTATGTTTGTGGCAAAAAAATAAACTTGTTATCAGTGTTCTTTTTTTCTTTTCCATCCTATGGATCGGCCCTCAGAAAGCCATTTTTCCCGTTCTTCCTCTGATCCTGGATAGGCGCTAGCCCAGAAAATGATACATGCAAAGGTGAGACTAGCGTAAACTAAGCTCATCCTATTTTGGACAGTGAAATACATGATAAGTAGTGAAAGTGCCATCATACTCATCATAGCGAATTTTCCATGTTTTGGAAAAATTCGTTTTTGTTCCCAACCAATAAGGTATGGTCCAAAAGTCTTATGATTATGAATCCAAGTATCCCAAGTTGGAGAAGATTTGGCAAATGCCCATGCTGCCAAAATTACAAAGATGGTTGTTGGCACTCCAGGTATCAATACCCCTAAGTAGGCTAATCCTAGGAAAGCAAAACCAACAGTAATCCAGAATAAACGAAGCAATTGAAAAATGGTATAAAAATTGAAGCCCTGTCAAAGAAATATTCAATGACAGGGCTCAAGAGATTACATGTTTTTTACGATAGCTTTGCCAAAATCGGAACAGCTCAATAAAGTTGCTCCATCCATTAGTCGCTCGAAATCGTAGGTAACTGTTTTTTGCTGAATCGCGGCTTCCATTCCTTTTTCAACTAGATTGGCAGCTTCACCCCAGCCCATATAACGAAGCATCATCACCGCTGAAAGGATTAATGAACCTGGGTTTACTTTATCTTGACCGGCATATTTAGGTGCGGTTCCGTGCGTAGCCTCAAAAATAGCATAACCATTTTCGTAATTGATATTAGCACCAGGAGCAATACCAATACCACCCACACATGCTGCTAATGCATCAGAGATGTAATCACCGTTTAGATTCAGTGTGGCAATAACATCGTATTCAGCAGGACGAGTCAGGATTTGCTGAAGGAATGCATCCGCAATCACATCTTTAATGATCATACCATTTGGAAGTTGGCACCATGGACCACCGTCGATTTCAACTGCGCCAAATTCCTCTTTGGCCAATTCATAGCCCCAATTTTTGAAACTACCTTCGGTAAATTTCATGATATTGCCTTTGTGTACAAAGGTTACATTCTTACGATTCTCTTTGATCGCATATTCAATAGCAGCACGAATCAAACGCTTGCTTCCCTCGATAGAAACAGGCTTGACACCAAAAGATGAGCTGTCAGGGAATCGAACCTTATTGATCTTCATTTCACCTAGCAAAAACTTTTTGAATTGCTCTGCTTCAGGTGTTCCAGTCTGAAACTCAATACCTGCGTAAATATCTTCGGTGTTCTCACGGAAGATGACCATATCAGTCAACTCAGGTTGCTTCACAGGGCTAGGAGTTCCACTGTAATATCTTACAGGGCGCACGCAAGCGTACAAATCAAGTAATTGGCGTAAGGCTACATTCAATGAACGAATACCACCTCCAACAGGGGTCGTTAGAGGTCCTTTGATGGCTACGATGTAATCTTTGACAGCTTGAAGTGTATCTTCGGGTAACCAAGTGTTGTTACCGTAAAAGTTGACAGATTTTTCACCGGCATAAATTTCAAACCATGAGATTTTTCTTTTACCACCATAGGCTTTGTCTACAGCGCTATCAATAACATGAATCATTGCCTGGGTGATGTCAATCCCAATTCCATCTCCTTCAATGAATGGAATAATTGGATGATCAGGAATATTTAATTTGCCGTCTGCACCACGGGTAATGGCTTGGCCAACAGAAGGCGGGGTAATCTTAGTGTAGGACATGAGGTAGGATTACTCGTGAATAATTTAAAATGGGTAGCATCCGAAGATACGGAAAAACCGTACGTTGATTTTGCTTTAAAGTTGATGAAAATCGTTAAATCAATCCCTTTAATCGCAATGATGCTTATATTCGGTACGTTAAATTAAAATGCCAATGAATTATCAAAAAGACAGAATTTTTGTTGCTGGTCACCGTGGTATGGTTGGCTCTGCTTTAGTCAGAGCCCTTCAAAATAAGGGAGCAGAGAACCTGGTTCTCGCTTCTCGTGAAGAGTTGGATTTAAGTATTCAATCCGACGTAACTCACTTTATAAAGAACGAGCGGCCAGATCTAGTGATCGTAGCAGCTGCCAGAGTGGGAGGAATCCTAGCTAATGCACAGCATCCTTGGGAGTTTTTGTTTGATAATTTGGTGATGGAGACCAACATTATTGGTGCTGCTCATCAAAATAATGTACCCAAACTCGTTTTTTTGGGAAGCTCGTGTATTTACCCAAAATATGCTGATCAACCCATCCGCGAAGAGGCTTTGCTTACAGGATCTTTAGAGCCTACGAACGAAGCGTATGCTATTGCAAAAATTGCTGGTCTCAAGCTTTGTGAAGCACTTCATACGCAGTACGATCGATCCTATTTTTCCATAATGCCGACCAACCTTTATGGACCTTTCGATAATTTTGATACGGTGACGAGTCATGTTATCCCTGCAATGATTCGTAAATTCCATGATGCACTTCCAGATCACCCCGTTCATCTATGGGGTACTGGATCGGCGATGCGTGAGTTCTTGCATGTGGATGATCTAGCAGATGCGGTCCTTTTCAGCGCAGAAAAAGATCATTCTCACACCTTGATTAATGTAGGTACGGGTCTAGATCTAAAGATTAAAGATCTCGCATTCATGATTCAGGATATTGTAGGACATAGAGGTCCTATACATTGGGATAGCTCCAAACCAGACGGTACTCCGCGTAAAGTATTAGATGTCAATAGAGTTAAAAGTATGGGATGGCATGCCCAAATAGATCTTGAAGATGGCCTGCGCGATACCTATCATTGGTTTAAACAACATCAGAATAATTATAAACAAGTACATTTTGGCTCATAAAACTGCTCTTATTACTGGTATTACTGGCCAAGACGGTGCCTACCTAGCTGAGCTTCTTCTTGATAAAGGGTACGAAGTTCACGGCATCAAACGACGCTCCAGTTCATTTAATACCGCCCGCATTGATCATTTATATCAAGACCCTCATTTTCGACAAAAACCCTTTTACTTACACTATGGTGACTTGACCGATGCTACCAATTTAATTCGTATCGTTCAAGAAGTTCAACCCGACGAAATTTATAATCTCGCTGCACAAAGTCATGTACAGGTTTCATTTGATACGCCTGAATACACAGCTAATGCAGATGCTATAGGTGCCCTACGTCTTTTAGAGGCTATTCGTATTCTGAATCTGACTGAAAAGACGAGGTTTTACCAAGCATCAACGAGCGAGCTCTATGGAAAAGTCCAGGAAATTCCGCAAACGGAAAAAACACCATTTTACCCTCGTTCACCCTATGCTGCTGCCAAACTCTATGCCTATTGGATCACGGTGAATTATAGAGAAGCTTATAATATGTATGCTTGTAATGGTATATTATTTAATCATGAGTCACCCATACGAGGTGAGACTTTTGTAACACGAAAAATTACTCGTGCTGCCGTTCGAATAGCCAAAGGTCTTCAGGAAAAACTCTATCTGGGTAACTTAAGTGCTCAACGTGACTGGGGTCACGCTCGAGATTATGTACTTGGTATGTGGATGATGCTCCAACAAGATCATCCAGAAGATTATGTATTGGCAACTGGAGAGACCTATAGCGTTCGATCTTTCTGTGATAGAGCGTTCGCACTTGTGGGAATCAACCTCGATTGGATCGGTGAAGGTGAGAGTGAAAAAGGCATAGATCGCAAGACTGGAACACCCGTTATTGAGATCGATCCTCGTTACTATCGACCAACAGAAGTGGATCTACTTATTGGTGATTCCACAAAAGCGAGACAAAAATTAGGTTGGAAACCAGTTTGTTCCATTGATCAACTCGTTTTGGATATGGTTGAGTCAGATAAATTAGAACTCGAACATGAAATCAAATCGGGAGGTCGAATCAGTCTTTGATAATCCAATCTGCTTCAATTACCTTCATTTTGTAGCCCAACTGTTAATGTCTGTCAGACTATGAAAATACGTACAATGTTTGGTGCGAGTCGCAAACCTAAACAGTTTGGCTATACGCCTCGCTATTATAAGCCGGAAAAAAATACTGGCGGAAGAGAAATTCAATTTCAACGGCTTACCAGTCGTGGTCAGACTCGATCCATCCTTATTTATGCCGCCTTATTATTCTTTGTGTTTTATTTGATCATCTATATTGCCGGTCGTTTTAATGTCTGATTCCTTATACACAACTGATGACGGATTGATCCAAATTTTGGATCCAATTATCTCCAACAAGATCGCTGCAGGAGAGGTTGTTCAACGTCCAGGTTCAGTGGTTAAGGAGCTATTGGATAATTCCATCGATTCTGGTGCTGATCACATTCAAGTTATAATTCAACAAGCCGGTCGTAGCCTAATACAGGTTATTGATAATGGATGTGGGATGTCCGAAAAAGATTTGTCTCTTTGCTTCGAGCGACATGCGACTAGTAAAATATCATCCATCGATGATCTGTTCCGAATACGAACTTTAGGATTTCGTGGAGAGGCAATGGCATCCATAGCCTCTGTAGCGCAGGTTACTGCGAAAACAAAACGAATGGATGATCTCAATGGTTTCGAAATTGAAATTTGGGGTGGTGAGCAAAGACACCTTATTCCAGCCGCTTGCCCGAATGGGACGAGTGTTGCCGTACGCAATCTTTTCTATAACGTGCCTGCACGTCGTGCGTTCTTGAAAACAGATGCTACTGAGTTTCGTCAGATACTCGCAATTTTTCAACAAGTAAGTTTAGCTCATTCTCATATTCATTTTGAATTGATCGCTGATGGTGATCATGTGTATCGACTTGCCTCAGGATCGTTGGAAGACAGGATTTCAGACCTATTTGGTAAAAGCTACAAAGCTAGCTTACTCCCAGTAGATGAAGGCACCTCAATGGTAAGGGTACATGGTTTTGTGAGCGATCCAAAATTAGCTCGAAAGAGCAGGGGGGAGCAGTTTTTATTTGTTAATGGTCGCCCATTTCAGCACCGTTTTTTGAACTACACGATTCTTAACACCTATTCTGGCTGGTTAGGTGAAAATGAATTCCCTTTTTATTGCATATTCTTGGAGCTTGATCCTATTAGCATTGATGTGAACGTTCACCCCGCAAAGATGGAAGTTAAGTTCGAAGATGAGAAGTCTGTGATTCATGTTGTACGTTCAGTAATCACGAGGGTTTTAAATGAACGTTTCAACATCCCATCATTTGAAGATCCCACTGGATTTATGCCAGTTATTGATCAAGATTTTCTGTCAGGTTTTAATTTTGAACCAGCACCATCATCTCACCATTATCCATCATCTACACACCAAGTGAGCTTCCCTTCTCGTTTGAATTATGATCAATTGCCGGTTCCTGAGCAGGCAATGAGCATGTTATATGGAGCTATTCCAGATGAGATGTCTACTTTTGAGGGTTCCACAAAAAAGCGCGCTTATGAAAGAGATCGTGGATTTTGGCAACTTCATTCTTCGTACATATTAGCTCAAACACGGACGGGGTTATGCATTATCGATCAAAATCGTGCTCACAGACGCATCATTTTTGAACGAGCTCTTCTTTCTGCCCAACAGAGCATCCCTTCAAGCCAACAACTACTATTTCCTCTTACAATTTCACTTTCAGCTACCGATTTTTCCTTACTTAAAGAGTTGCATCAACCTATTCTGGATCTAGGTTTTGACATTAGCTTACTCAGTGGCAATACTATTCTGTTAAATGGTGTTCCATCTGACATTGCTGCTGGTGAAGAGCACAAATTGATAGAAAACATCCTCCAGTATTATCATGAACTAGGTGGCCGTTTGCGTTTAGAGGTGCGTGAGCGCTTAGCATTAGCATTTGCTTGGAGAACAGCTATCCCAAAAGGTAAGAAGCTCAGCCCATCCGAAATGGAGTCATTGGTTGATCAGTTGTTCGCCTGTGATCAACCCTTTGTTGATCCATCGAATAAGCCTACTGTAGTATTTATGACACTGGATGAACTCATCAAACCATTTCTAGGGAACTCATGAATATCCTAATTCTAGAACCGTTCCTTGGAGGTTCGAGTAAAGCTTTTTTGAACGGATTACTCGAAAATAGTAGGCATTCGATCACACCTCTGACTCTAACCGAAAAGTATTGGCAATGGAGACAGCATGGTAGCTCTATAAATTTAGCCGAAATGGCATCAGCTGTAGATCAGCCGATAGACCTAATCGTAGCGAGCAACTTCACGAATCTTCCAGCTTTTGTAAGTTTAACTCGTCGTCGTTTTGCTGGAGTACCTATTGTGCTTTATATGCACGAAAATCAAATTACAAAGCCTTTACCCCTCGGTGAAGATCGAGATGTTACCTATTGTTATGTAAATTTCTTGAGTGCGATGATCGCCGACAGGGTTGTGTTTTCATCACAATTTCATTTTGAAAGCTTTTTTTCTGCACTTCCTGAGTTTCTGGATCAATTTGGCGAATATGCCCATAAAGAGACCATCGTTAAACTTAAAGGGAAAAGTGAAGTACTCTACCCTGGGCTCTTTCTGAAAAGTTTGGATCGACCCAGAACTCCTACATCATTTACCCAAGCGCTCACCGTTGTTTGGAATCAACGTTGGGAGTTCGACCGAAATCCTGCCATGTTTTTTAGAATAATGAACAGGCTGGATGATGCCGGTTGTGAATTTAATCTAATCCTGGCGGGGGATTCTGAATTCGAGAAACCGGTTGAATTCGAAAAAGCACAAAAACGGTATGGTCAGCGGGTACTTCACTATGGATTTGTTTCTAACCAAGAAGAGTACAGCTCACTGTTACATAAGGGAGATGTTGTTGTATCAACATCGGATCATGAATTTTTTAGCTTGGCTATCCTAGAGGCCATCCACTGTGGGAATCATCCTCTTCTGCCTAGAAAGTTAACCTACCCTGAATTAATCCCATCCAACTTGCACGAACCACTTCTGCATGCTCCTGTCTTTTACGATGATGAAGATCACCTATTCCGAAATATGAAGCGCATTTTGGATAGAGAAGTGGCATTGCTTCCGGAAACGAGCTTACGCAGCGTAAGTAAACATATGGATTGGGGAGTTTGGGTCAATAAATTTGATGAACTATTTGAACAGACACTGAATTCTGTTAGAAATTAGGCCTCCCTATTACAATACCAAGTAAAGAGCTACGGTCTTTTGTGTAATCGTATAGCGTTTTAGATTCGACAATCACAGCCCCAGTTGTGCTTGCATGCCAAAATCCTACGCGGTCGTTATCTCGTTTGATGACTGCGGTATGCGAGAAATCCAATCCAGGTACTTTGGTTACAAATGCTACGATATCGCCAGTCTGGAGCTCATTAAGAACATCCGGGATTTTATCTGTAGGTATATAGTATAAAAGATCTTCATTTAATCTCTTTTCTGCATTTCTAATCTCCTCTAACGTATTATCATCAGCTAAAGCCGGGTAAGAAGAGCGATTGCTACTCATAAAATGATATGGTTGGATTTTAGGAAAACGCTCTTCTTGAAACAAAACACTTATCAGTCTTTTATTCTGTCCATCTACTAACCAATCCCCGAAATAATGAAGCCTGGAATGATAACCATCAATTGTACCATTACGATATCTGATCAATGATAAAGAACGTTCAAACGTATCATAGGAATAACTTCCTACCATTGTGGTCATCATTAATGCTAAGGTTGTTTCAACATAGATGACGCAGTCGGACCCTTCCAAAGTAACGACGAGCGATTCAGACCCTGGCTTTTCAAGTAAGCCCGCTTTATATGGTATTCCTAATTGCTTCTCTGCATAAAAAGACATGATTGTTTGAGCATCCGCCCTCGTTCTGTATAATTCAATACCCTCAAGAAGCCATTGCCGAATACGTGCTTCGGAATCTGAATTACTAAGCGGTTGTGCAACTGAAGATCGAGCAACAAAGATCAAGATTAGGATGAAAGTAGCTCGAAATAGATTGAGTATGTATTTATTAGAATACTGGCTCATCGTCGTCAGGGACGAATCCACTTCCAAGGTTTGGTGGTCTTTGTTTTTGTTGCCCATCGTTGAAATCATCCGGGTAGAAGGAATCATGATCACCGGGAATCGGACCGTAGTTCACATCACCCATAATCAGATTTTCGAATCGTGCGTACTCTTTAACAAAGGAGAGATATTTACTTCCAACGGGACCATTTCGCTGTTTACCGATAATGACTTCAGCAACACCAGCGGTTGAGCGGCCATCGTCAAGCGTCATAATCTGATAATACTCAGGTCGATATAAAAACAAAACTACATCCGCATCTTGTTCAATCGAACCTGACTCACGCAAATCACTCAACTGTGGCTTTTTACTCGTGCCACGCTGTTCTACTGCACGGCTAAGCTGAGATAGAGCTATCACAGGAACATTTAACTCCTTAGCCAAGGCTTTCAATGAACGCGAGATATAGGCAATCTCTTGCTCTCGATTTCGCTCGTTGCCAAATCCTGGGCCCGCTGTCATGAGTTGGAGATAGTCGATGATTACCATCCCAATATCATGCTCACTTTTAAGACGACGGCATTTGCTTCGCAACTCCATCACACTTATGCTAGGTGTTTCATCAATAAAGATTCCAGCAGTGTGTAATCGTCCCGCGGCTTCTACAAGTTTGGTAAAATCTGAATCGTTTAATTTACCTGTTCGAGCATCCTGCGCATTGATACGAGCTTCCATGGTAAGCATACGTTGTACCAAGCTCATGTCTGACATTTCCAGACTAAAAAAGGCAACATTAGTGCGCTTAGATGTATCAGGAAAGAGTGCTGCATTACGAGTGATACTTAGGACAAAGGCTGTTTTACCCATCGAAGGGCGAGCAGCGACGATGATAAGATCGCCTTTTTGCCATCCTGCAGTTAATTGATCAATATCTAAACCAGATGGAATACCCGTAATCCCTCCCGTTTGACCACGTATTTCAACGAGGTGATCGAGGGTATTTTTGAGAATGTCGTTAATATGCTTTGCAACGATTCGAGTTCCGGTATTTGCCAACTCAAATATCTTTTGTTCAGCGATATCAATAAGGTCGTATGGATCAGTAACTGCATCATACGCTTGAGTGATAATTTCAGAGGAGCTTAGTATCAGATTTCGCTTGAGCGCTTTCTCACGAATAATCTGGCAGTGATATTCAATACTTGCTGCTGAGGATACAGACCGTGTTAACTGACCCAAGTAAGCTGGACCTCCCGCATTATCCAAATGGCCTTGATCACGTAATAAGGCTTCAACGGCAACCATATCCAGAGGGTTGTCTCTCTCCTGAAGCTGCTGGATAGCCTGAAAAATGAAACGGTGAGCTGGTCTATAAAAGTCGTTGGCTTTAAGTAGATATAAGGCTGTATTCGCGGCATCTAAATCGATGAGCATACTTCCTAGAACTGCTTCTTCAACCTCCATTGCCTGAGGTGGAACTCGGCCACCAAGCTCAAGAGCGTCTTGTAGATCGCTGCTTTTTGATTTTTTTTGTTTACCGTTACTTTCCATTCTTCGAATATCGCACTTTTTGAGTTATGGCTTAGCACCTATTTCGTTATATCGTTTTCTTACCATCCGTACATCATCCCAAGTATCTTTTTTCCATTCCGGATTACGTAAAAGAGCAGCAGGGTGATAGGTAACTGCTAATTCAATGCCGCTTTTCCAGGGATGAAATTTAGCCCTTAAATCTTTCATTGATGAAGTCGAATTCAACAGCGTCTGTGCTGAAATCTTACCCAAACATAGAATGATTTTGGGTTGAATCAAGTCAATTTGACGCATCAAAACGGGTAAGCTACGTTCACGTTCCTCAGGAAGGGGATCTCTGTTATTCGGAGGTCGATGTTTGAGGATGTTTGCGATGTAAACATCCTCTCGACTAAATTGGATGGCTTCCAGGATTTTGTTGAGTAATTGTCCAGCTTTACCAACAAAGGGTTCCATTTGTTGATCTTCTTGTTCACCTGGAGCTTCACCTATGAGCATTAAATCCGCATTTGGATTTCCTACACCAAAAACAAGGTTTGTGTTAGGTAAATCTGTTTTCAATATATCCTGAGTAAGGCACCAGTTTTTGAGTTCTTCTAAAGAGCCTATTACTTGGAGTGGAATCGTAGCTTGGGATGATGTTTCCACCGTTATTTCAGGGGTAGCATTCATTTTATGATCATAAGAATCCCATTGTTTAGGCTGAAATGGACCGTAAACTTCAGTTTGCTGCTGCAGCCATCTATCGATGCGCTCAATTAAGGAAGACAAGGGATAATTACATTCAATGTTGGTTGATACTGTTATCTAAAATAAAGAAAGGCCTCCGTATGACGAAGACCTTTCTTGAAAAAGAATACCTATTCTTTTTTTAAAAGAAGTACAGAATAATTGCTATAGCCATGAAATTTAGAATACTCAAAGGTAGCAGTTTATTCCATCCTAGATTCATGAGTTGATTAAATTTAAAACGTGGGATGGTCCAACGAACCCAAATAAACACAAATGCGAAGAATAATGTTTTAGCAAGTACAACAGAAACATCAATGAGCATCATGATTTCATCACTGAACATCGTTCTATCGAACCAATAACCAGCAAAGGGGAGATGGTATCCTCCGAAAAAGAATGTTGAAATGAGCAAACTACCGATCATTACGTGCATATATTCAGCAAGGAAAAACATCCCGAATTTCATACCTGAGTATTCGGTATGGAAACCTCCAACAAGCTCTTGTTCCGCTTCAACCAAATCGAATGGAGTACGATTAGCTTCAGCAAAAGCACAGACAATAAAAATGATAGCACCGATGGGATTTATGAAAACATTCCAGATATGTTCCTGAGAAGCAACAACCTCAGTCATTCTCAAAGATCCTGCAATCAGGATGACGGAAGCCACAGACATACCCATAGGCAACTCGTAACTGAGCATTTGAGCTGCAGCTCTTAAGCCCCCGAGTAGGGAAAACTTACTATTGGATGACCAACCAGCAAGAGTTACACCATATACTCCTAAGGAAGTCACAGCTAGTAAATAAAGAGCTGCTACATTGATATCAACAATGTACAATTGGGCACCAAATGGGACTACAGCGATAGTAATCAAAGCTGTAAATACTGGAATCATCGGAGCCATGGTATGCAAGGCCTTGTTGCCATGCATTGGAGTAACGTCTTCTTTCAGAAGAAGTTTAACCACATCGGCGATTGGTTGAAGCAATCCAAATGGACCTACTCGGTTTGGTCCCACACGATTTTGGATAAAGGCTGCAATGCGGCGTTCAGCATACACTGCAACAGCCGCTGAGTTTAACAGTGTAAAGAGGGCTATGCCCATAACTGTCATCGTAAAAGCAAATTCACTCATAGGATGGTATTATCAAATCCTCAACTTAGGCTGTGGTTGTTACGTTTTCTTTGCTGATTACAATTCCCTGCTCGGCATCCATCTTGTCGTAGGAAATACCTGACAATGAAGTAATCTCAGAGGCAATATGATCAAATAAAGCTCTAGAAGTAGGGAAGTCCATTGCAAATCCAAAACGACTTGCAAGATCTGCAATGATTTCCCAAGCTGGCTTGCAGTCTACTTTATTTTGATCATTAACCCAGTTGTCAAAACTTGTTCCAAATCGGTCTAGACGTCCCACAGACATCTCTGTGTTGGTAGCCCTGCTACTGTATACGGTTTCTTTTGCAGGTAGGCTGCGTTGAATCCGACCTTCGACGGATACATAACTCGCAGCATGTTCGGCTACACAGGTGATGGGTATCAAAAGATCGGCAGCATGTGCGGTATCGTTTAAGTTTGTACCTAAGTAAACGGTGTATTTCCCGTTCAAATCGTCTTTAGCAATTAATCCTCTTCCAACAAAATCATCTTGAAGGATTACTACGACATCAGCTTTAGCTATTTTTTTACTCACTTCATTAGGCTTAATCTCAGTTAATCCAAGAACTCTGCATCCTGAAGTGTTTGGGGCTTGGTCATCGGTTAACAAGAAACCATCACCAGAACCCTCTATTAGATGTGTTGTAAATAAAGCTCCTGAGTGGCCTAAATTGGTAAATAGTTTATCGAGAGCGTAATTATCTTCGATTGAGGTGTGAGGTGAACCAAATACCGCAACATTTTTAACACCAACTTGTTGCACTTTTTCGAATACAGTTTCGTATGCATTCGTCCATGAAGTTAAAACGGGTTTACTGTCTATAACCAAATGTGCTCTTGAAATACGATGATCATTGAATGCCATGTAGGCCATTCGTGCAGCATCAGGCATCCAATGATCATTAACTGCACCATTAAATCGTGGCGTAATGCGTAAAACCTGATTATTTCGAACCCACAGGTCAACATTAGTACCTTTTCCACCGGTAATGTCAATACTCGGTGTTTGATTCATTTCCCAAACTCTGGCACGAAAACGGAAATCAGAGGCGGTTAAAGCACCTACCGGACATATATCGACCGTGTTAAGTGAATATGGATCATCAAACACTCGATCAGGAGCAGTAGCAGGATAGTTTTTATCACCCCGAGAGATGATGGTTAACTGATCGGTCTTGCTTATTTCTTGGGTAAAACGAACGCAGCGGGTGCAGTTAATGCATCGCTCGGCATCAAGAACCACACGTGGTCCAAGTTGGATACGTTTTGGTTTGTGAACTTTCTTAAATTCAAATCGACTTCCTTCAGGACCATATTTATAGGTCTGAATTTGCAGTGGACATTCCCCAGCCTGATCGCATATTGGGCAATCAAGTGGGTGATTTACTAGAATAAACTCAAGGGTATCTTTTTGAGCTCTACGAACTAGTTCACTTGTAACATGCGTCTTAACAACCATGCCATCGGCAGCATCTAAACTGCAGGAAGTCATCAGCTTTGGGAAAAAACGAATGACTCGTTCTCCTTTATCGTCCAAATCGTAGCTGTTTGTTTCACGATTGAAAACCGGCATACCTACTTCAACAAGACATTGACGGCAGTTAGCAGGAATTGACATTGATGGATGGTAGCAGAAGAATGGTATTTCCAAACCCTGGTCCAGAGCAAATTGAAGGACTTTGGCATTTCCTTCGTATTCGTACCGGATGTTGTCGATAAAAATTTCAGCCATATCGGATAATCAGGACAGAGCGTAAACGGTGTTTTTGCAACGTGCTTCAAATTCGTCGCGGAAGCGGGTGATGGTATAGCGAACAGGCCAGGCAGCAGCATCTGCAAGTGCACAGACGGTACGGCCTTCCATTTGGGTACAAAGATCAAGAAGTAAATCTAGATCACGCATTTCGCCATCACCATGATTAATCTTGTGAAGGATTTTTTCTAGCCAACCGGTACCTTCACGACAGGGGGTACACTGACCACAGGATTCATGATGATAAAAATGGGAGATTCTCCATAAAACATCCACGATATCGGTGTCCTCATCCATGATCACCATGCCCGCAGTACCAAGCATAGAACCAGCGGTGCGTAGGGAGTCGGAATCCATTCCGATTCCATCAATCTGGTCGGCGCGTAAAATAGGAGTTGATGATCCACCAGGTATTAGAGCTTTTAGCTTTTTTCCGTTTCTAATGCCACCAGCAACGTTATAGATCAGATCTGTTATGAGCATGCCTGATGGATATTCGTACACTCCAGGCTTGTTCACATGACCTGAAATACCATATAGGATAGGTCCCGGGTGAGTTGGTGCTCCAATGTTTTTGTACCAATCTGCACCATTGTTAATAATCAGGGGCACATTGGCGAGCGACTCAATGTTGTTGATTGTGGTTGGGCGTCCCCACAAACCGCGTTGAGCAGGGAAGGGAGGCTTAATACGTGGGTATCCGCGTTTACCCTCGAGCGACTCCATCAAGGATGATTCTTCGCCGCAGATATACGCACCTGCCCCGGAGTGTACCACCATATCAACATTGATACCCGAACCCAGAATATTCTTACCCAAATAGCCCTTTTTGTATGCATCATCGACCGCTTTTCTCATGAAATTGATCCACGAACGATACTCACCACGGATATATACGTATACCGTTTCAACGCTCATGGCATACGCAGCAATAATCGAACCTTCAATAAATAGGTGAGGGTTATACTCAAAAATTTGTCGGTCTTTGAATGTTCCAGGTTCCGATTCATCTCCATTGGCGGCGATATAACGCGGGCCACCATCTGGTTTGGGCATAAATGACCATTTTAAACCTGTGTTAAAGCCCGCACCACCACGACCACGAAGTCCTGAGTTTTTAACTTCGTTGATCACGTTATCTGTAGTCCAAGCACCGCTTTTTTCTGCCAATACTTTTTTCAGTGCCCCATATCCACCATGTTGCTCATAGACATCCAGATTTTGAAGGCCTTTGATTTGGGGTATGAGGAGTGGCTTATATGATTTCCAATCGATCGACATCAGGAAACCTCCTTATCGTGCTGTGGCATCGTGATTGCTTCAAACTCGGGTAGCTTACCTGCACGGAGTGAATCAATTACTTTGTCACATTTTTCGGGTGTCAAATGATTCACGAAAACATCATTGGTGATCTGCATCATAGGTGCGTATCCACAGGCTCCTAGGCATTCGACCGATTGAATACTAAACATCCCATCTGGAGTTGTTTCACCTTCTTTGATGCCCAATTTATTCTCTAAATGATGCAGCATGTCGTAGCCACCACTAATATGACAGCTTAAACAAGTACAAACATCCAATACATACTTACCCATAGGCTTTTTGTAGTATTGGGTATAAAATGATGCCACTCCATGTACATGAGCTTCGGGCATACCTAGGACTTCAGCCACTAGCTTTTGTACATCCGGATCGACATGACCAAATTTATCTTGAGCGAACCATAAAATGGGCAAAGTAGCTGCCATACGTTCTGGATACTTAGCACATATGGCTTCAATTGAGTCGCGCTCTTCTTTTGTGAAGGTATATTCCATAATTATTTATCAGCTTCTCCCAATACAGGATCGAATCCACCAATCAGAACCACTGTGTCGGCAACCATAGCGCCGTCGAGTGCCCTTTCAAGGCCTTGTAAATTTGATGTTGATGGCGTTTTGATCTTTAATCGCCACGGGTGACCCGTACCATCGCTTTGGATATAGTATCCAAGCTCGCCTTTAGGGGCTTCTATGGCATGATAGCATTCATAACCCTCTGGAGGACACACACCAGTGTCAGTCATCATGAAATCATGAATCAACCCTTCCATAGAGTAATAAACTTCGTCTTTGGAGGGGTATGACTGCTTGGCATTATCGGTACGAATTGGCCCTTTTGGCATCGTGTCAAGACACTGTCGAATGATCTTGATACTTTCGGCCATTTCTTCCATGCGGCAGTAGTACCGTGCAAGATTATCACCTTCAAGACGTGTAGGCACTTCGAAGTCTACCTTGTCGTAATGTAGGTATGGCTCAAAATGACGAATGTCGTATGCAATACCTGTTGCACGTATTACGGGTCCAGTTAGACCTAGTTTGATCGCTGTTTCTGAGTCAACCTGACCAATATTAATGTTTCGATCAAAGAAAATTCTGTTTTTGTTGAGGAGTTTATTCCAATCTTTCAGCTCTTTTGGGAAAGTCTCAACAAAGTTTTTGATTTTAGCAATTGCAGCATCTGTAAAGTCGTTGTTTACACCACCAATCCTAGAGTGAGAAACAGTAAAACGGTGACCAGCAAAATTATCGAAGATGTCGTACAGGCGTTCACGCTCACGGAAGGTCCATATAAACATGGAAATCGCACCGGTATCCATAACCATGGTACCCAGCCACAACAAGTGGGAAGAGATTCTTGCGAGTTCACATCCGATCATTCGGATATATTGAGCACGCTCAGGTACTTCAATTCCTGCAATCTTCTCAACCGCTGTACAAAGTGCAACGTTATTACTGTATGGAGACAAGTAGTCCATCCGATCGGTATACGGCATGAACTCTTGGTAAGTCTTGTTCTCAGCTATTTTCTCAACGCCACGGTGTAGATAACCGATGTCGAGTTTAGATTTAGTAATGGTCTCACCATCTAATTCAAGCAATAAACGAAGTACTCCGTGTGTTGCTGGGTGCTGAGGACCCATGTTCAGGATCATCCTGGTTCCAAGAGGGTCGTTTGAGTCGAATTCAACGGTAGTGTGCTTATCCTCAAGACTCTTGTAAAGAGCATTTTGATGTTCTTTGAAGAACGTTGGATGAGCACGATCGACGATGGTTTCCGTATTGGACATGGTTTTAGTCGACGTCAGGTGAAGTTGATGGAAGTGGGATAGAACCAGGCACACCCATCAGTGGGAATTCTTTTCTAAGGGGGAAATATTCAAAATCTTCCGGTAAAAATAGGCGACGCAAATCAGGGTGACCAGTAAAGCGTATGCCCATCATGTCGTAAGCTTCTCGTTCATTCCAGTTTGCAGCAGGCCAAATATCGACTGTGCTTGGTAAACTGGGGTCTTCTTCAGGCACGCGTGTTTTCACAAATATGCGACTTTGATCTTTGAGAGAAATAATATTCCATATTACCTCGAAACGATCCTCGGAAGTAAACCGGTCAGTAGCTACGATATCAATGAGATATGTAAAGCCAAAGTCGTCTTTTAATGTGCGCAATACGTCAATGATGATCGTTCTAGGTACAAGAAGTTGAACGTCGCCACGTGTAACAGATATTTGTACTTGTCCAGATGGATCAAGTGCCTGAATAGCAGCCGTGACGGGATTGAATTTATCTGGTACTTGCATTACACGTCTAGGAGTACTGAATGTTCTTTTTTGACTTTTTCCTGGATGGTCATGAGTGCATGGAGCACAACTTCGGGACGTGGAGGGCATCCAGAAACATATGCATCAACAGGTAGAAAGTTGTCGACCCCTTGAACAACACCATAACTACGGTGCATTCCACCCGTCGAGGCACATGCACCCATGGCAATACACCATTTGGGATCAGGCATCTGATCCCAAATACGACGTACAGCATGCGACATTTTATAGGTGCACCAGCCTGCAACAATCATAAGATCGCTTTGTCTTGGTGAAAAACGCATTACCTCTGAACCAAAACGTGAAGCATCATATTTGGGTCCAGCAAATGCCATCATTTCGATAGCGCAGCAGGCCAGTCCCATAGGCATGGGCCACATTGCGTTTGCACGAGCCCAGTTCACAACGGTATCAATTTTTGTGGTGAGGAAGCCTTCACCGAAGGCGCTTTCTATGCCCATAGTTTTAAATTGACAAGGTTAAGAATGCGAAGTTTTAATATTCCAATCGAGAGTACCCTTTTTAAGGGTATAGACTAAGCCGATAAGAAGTACCGTAATAAAGACCATCATCGATACAAACGTTCCAGTTCCAAATTCAGTGAATCGTACAGCCCATGGGTAAATAAACACGACTTCAAGATCAAACACGATGAATTCCATCGCAACCATATAGAAACTTACACTGTATCGGTCACGAGCCTGACCAATTGGGTCCATTCCACTCTCATAGGGACGGAGCTTGTGTACATTTGGGCGATGAGGGCCTAGAATTCTGGACAGGATCATTAAAACCAAGGCTAAAGCCAAGGCAATGCCTATCATAATCAAAATGGGTATGTAATTGTCCGTCATTGGAAGCGACTAAGTTTTTGGACCCGAAAAATTAGGGCTAAACCGCTCCAAAGTCAACCAAAACCCATCGATTCTGAACTCTTTATCTACGAAAGATGATAAAACCTGTTTAAAAGTCGTATAGCCAAACAGTTTTTATCCCAAACTCAGATTCCTTAACTTTCAAGAACGATAATTTTGACTTTTGTAAGTACCGTTTTGAAACGAATTCAAATGGAAATTCTGGGCTTGTCAACCAGCCCAAGTAGTGGAGGTGCTTATGCACTTATCCTGAATGAAATCGATGGAAATCGTCGACTTCCTATAATTATTGGTACTTTTGAGGCCCAAGCGATTGCTCTCGAACTTGAACACATTAAACCTCCACGTCCAATGACCCATGATCTGATCAAATCTGTAGTTCTTGGATTGAATTCATGGGTGAAACACATTGTTATCAATGACCTAAAGGATGGGACCTTTTTCGCCGAAGTGATATGTGAAAATGAAGGGTCTGAAGTTGCAATCGACTCACGTCCAAGTGATGCTATAGCTATTGCTATTCGATTTGACGCAGCCATCTATGTGGAAGAATCTGTTCTAGAAGAAGCTGGAATAACAGCTGAGGTTACTACCACTGAGGATCAGGAAGCGATAAAAGAAACAGAACCTATGTTATCTACCATAGACAATCCAAGTCATGACACTAGTGATCCTCTTGAGGATTTGAACAAATCCTTAAGTTCAGCAATCGCAGACGAAGATTATGAGCGAGCTGCCCGAATTCGGGATGAAATTCAACGTTTGAAAGATCGTCTTGGAAAATAAAACTATCTCTTGGGAACTACTTCCCGCTTCTGAAGTTTTTAAACGATACCTCAAAGGAGATGCTCAATTATCGAACTTTTTCGAGAGTGATCCCTTCTTAGTACAACCCATTCAGCACCCGCATACTGTTAGTATTATCGATTCTAAGAAACGAGCTGAATTGTTAAGGGATTACAATCGAGATTTTGATCTTCATGAAGAGCAAAAAAGGAATATTGAGCGTCTATCATCCCCAGAAAGTTTATGTGTAGTAACCGGACAACAACTAACGATTTTTGGTGGTCCACTATACACCTTTTTTAAGATCATAACGACTATCATTCATGCTCGAAAACTCAGTGTTGCTTATGGTCGACCTGTAATCCCTGTGTTTTGGATGGCAGACGAAGATCATGATTTTCAAGAAATTGCAACTATTTACTATCCAAAAAGTTCAGGCTTAGAACAATGTTCAATAAAAGATGAAGATCAATACGCTGCTCCGGTAGCGGAACGTTTGATTACCGATGATGTAATAGAGGCAATAGAGCATCTTTTTAATGACCTTGGGCAAACGGAGTTTTCATCATCAGTTCAGGATTTACTCTCCGAATCATATAAAAAAGGGGATACTCATCGTAAAGCCTTTGGAACACTGATCACGAAGATCTTTGGTAAATATGGTCTCGTGTTAGCTGGTAGTAACCACCCATCCATTAAAAAAGCTTTCATAAGCCAATTTATACGTTCGATTGACAATCCATCTGAAATCGAATCTGCTCTTCATCAGCAAAGCGAGCTGCTTCGTGTGATTTCCAAGCCCCAGGCTCAGGTATCCGATTCCCTACTTTTTTACATAGACCCTAAGAACAATCATCAACGAATTCGCATAAGACGTGATGGAACTGGCTGGTATTGTGGTTCCTTAATTTCATGGTCGGATCAAGAAATCCGTTCAGAAATTGAGAATCATCCAGAGCGGTTTTCGCCCAATGTTTTCCTTAGACCAATACTGCAAGATACCCTTCTGCCAAATCTGGCCTATGTAGCCGGTCCAGGTGAAATCGGCTATTATGCTCAAATGAGAACGTTTTATAAGATCTTTGGACAACAAATGCCCTGCATTTATCCTCGTCATTCTGCTACGTTAGTTGAACCAGGTATTGCTCGCCTAATGACAGAGTTACCTTTCGATTTTGAAGAGTACTTACAACGTTCGGAAGTATTGGAAAAACTCTTCCTAAGTAATGAAAAGGCTGTACATCCGGAAGTCTTATCTCAAAAGTGGACTCAAATTGTAAGAGATGGTTCTAAGCCATTTATTCTAGAGATTTCAAAGTTTGATGCTAGTCTTGAAGCTAGTGCTCAAAAAGTAATGGCAGAGTTTGAGGAGTCTGTTGAACGACTCATGCAAAAACTTGTGCGTAGTATTAAACAAAAGGAACAAACTTCTCTGAATCGAATCACTCGGGTAAAAAACGCTTTATTTCCAAACGAAGGCTTACAAGAAAGAAGCGTCTGTGGTATTTATTTTATGAATAAATATGGTCTGGATATTTGGGATCGTCTCATCAACCAATTCGAGATGATCGAACCCAATACTCACCATCTGATAAAATTTTAAATAGCTTTATTGCATGGATGCTTCACTATTAAAAAAGGAAATCCGTAGTAGGCATCTGAAGCAAAGAGCACTAATGTCGGATGTCGAATATCGACAATATTCGCAATCCATTTGTGATCATCTTTTTACATTAACAAAGGAATGGAATCTTCGAAATGTGCATGTTTTTTTGCCGATTTTAGGGCGAAGAGAACCAGATATTAATCCTTTTATTCAACATTTACTGAATTCCGGTGTTACAGTAGTTGTGCCTGTTGCTCAAGCTCACTCAAGAATTATGCAACACTCCTTGATTAATAAAGAAACTATTTACAAAATGGGTACCTGGGGTGAACCCATTCCTGAACAGACGCAATGGATAACTCAGGACCACTATGATTTGATTCTAGTTCCCATGCTTGCTGTTGACCATTATGGACATCGATTAGGTTATGGTAAAGGGTATTATGATCAGTTTTTAACGTCTGTTCGAGGTAAAAGGATTGGTGTATGCTTCGAAAATGAGCGACTTGAAAATCTCCCATGTGAGTTGCATGATCAAGCTGTTGATTGTGTTGTGACAGAAATAACTTCGATTACTATTCATGATTCATTTTAGGATCACAAAACATCCTGCTATTTTGGAACATCCCGCTTCTGAAATCGTACTAATCTCCTTTGATAATGTTACTGTCTAATGCCAAGTTAAACTAGCCGATGTCACAACGAACACGCAGAACACCAAACCCTGATCATATTAGCTATTCTGATCGCGACCTAGAAAATGCATTGAATGAGTTTCTACAAGAGCAACAAGCTCCTGAAAAAGTAAACTTAGTCAATTTCACTACGATTACAGGATTTGCTATCCTATCGATTACTTCTCTGTATCTGATACAAGTTCTTTTTCCAGGTTTGGGTCCATCCATACAAGCATTTGATCCTAACATTCAAACAGTGGCTATTTTTGGTGGTGCATTGGTAGCATTAGCAGCCATGGGAGCATTTTCTCGGGTGAAGAAAAAAAGAATTAAAAAAAACCTAAAATCACCCCGCGATAACTCAGAACTTCGCAGCGAATTACAAGAAGGTGTTTTTAACGATGGACTTGACTCATATGGTCTTAAAAAAAGACACAAACTTTTTCGTTCACGTAGCGATAAGAAAATATTTGGTGTTTGTGCGGGTATTGCCTCATATTTAGGGATTAATCCTTTTGCTGTGCGACTCATATGGGCTATTGCCACCTTATCGTCTGTTGGAGTTACGATACCACTCTACTTCTTTGCAGCATTACTTCTACCCAAAGAGCCGAAAACCAAGCATATAAAGCAGAGTTCAGAATATTATGAATAAAACCGGTTTACTCATCAGCTTTGAAGGCATAGATGGTTGTGGTAAAAGTACTCAGTTGGGCTTACTTCAGGATCGTTTATTATCGATGTCCATTCCGACCCTCGCTTTGAGAGAGCCTGGAGGTACACATACCTCTGAAGCAATTCGGTCCATATTATTAGATAAACAATATGATATATCACCTGTTGCTGAGATGCTCCTTTTTTCTGCAGCAAGAGCTCAATTAGTAAATGAGCGAATTCGTCCTGCACTTGCTAACGGAATGATCGTTTTGCTTGATCGATTTTATGATTCAACCACAGCCTATCAAGGCTATGGTCGCCAATTTTTGGACATCAATACGATCAACGAGCTCAATAAGATAGCAACCGGTGGACTAACCCCTGATGTGTCTTTTTATTTTGACCTTGACGTTGATGCGGCCTTCTCCCGGCGTATTGGAGAAGGGGATAGAATGGAGGATTCTGGAAAAGATTTTTTTGATCGGGTACGAAACGGATATCTACGTCTGGCAAAAGATAATGAACAGCGATTTCGAACGATCGATGCCCGTCAGTCGATGGAACTTATTCAGGAAGTGGTATGGACAAATTTTCAGTCTGTTTGGCTGAAGTAACACCTTTGGCATCCGTCCATCCAAGATCTGGTTTAATCCAGTAGACAAGAGCTGGAAGAAAGATCAAATCAGCAATTAGGGCACTAAAGATAGTAAGACTAACGAGCATACCCATTAGGCGTGTTGAGTCGAAATCACTAAAAGCTAAGGTTCCAAAACCAGCTATTAATATCAAACTGGTGAGGATCATCGCTCGCCCCGTTTTTTCGGTGGTCAATCGAATGGTTGGTCGAAATGAGGCACGCGCAGTTTTTGATTCCAATCGCAGGCGGGCTAAATAATGAATGGTATCATCTACAGCGATCCCAAATGCTATAGTAAAAATCACAGCAGTGGATGGTTTTATCCAAATTTGAAGATAGCCCATGATTCCAGCTGTTATTAGCAGTGGAATAACGTTGGGTAACATCGAGATGAAAATTAAAGATGGTTTTTTAAATAATGCCCACATGATCAATCCAATCAGTACAATAGCCAGGAGAATACTCCATGTAAGCGAATTAACGATGTTATGCGTCAGATCAGCGACTAAAATATTACTTCCAGTCATCATCACTTTTTCATCAGGAAAATGGGCATCAATAAACATATCCAAGCTATCACGGAGAGTGTTCATACGGTAGCTTCCCATGTCTTCTGTTAATACTGAAACGCGCATTTCACTGTAATCAAAATCGGTGTATGAGGTCACTGCCTCGGAGCCTGTAAGCTCCAAAAGAAGCTGGTATTGAGCAATTTTTTCAGGGGTGTCCGGCAAAGGTATAGATTGAGCTGATTCCGGATCCAACAAAGATTGAGTTTCCCTCATTAGGCTTGCAAAACTATTAACTTTGCGAAACTCAGGAATGTTTTGAAGGAAATAATGGAGACTATCGACCCGTGCTAATAGATTTGGGTCATTAATACCATTCTCTACTCCAGTCGAGATGATGATTTCTAATGGAAATTGTGGGGTCAGGTTTTCACTTGCAAACTGAGCAGCCTGTAATAAGTCGGAGTCTTTTCCAACATCATCAAAAATGTGGCTATTAACTCTCAATTCGGTTATTCCATAACCGATGAATGCAGTAACAAGTAGCGTACCCAATACCACACTTTTGCGATGGAGATAGACCCATGAATCTAACCTTTCCAGAAGGCGACCTAGAAATCGATGAAGCCATTCTTTACCAGGTTTTACTTTTGGGGCTTCGCCTGTTACCTTGAGCAGACTAGGTAAAGCAATAATGGTTACTAAAAAGGCAATCATAACCCCAACAGCTGTGTACAATCCAAAATTACGCATTGGTAGAACGTTAGATGTACTCAAAGTCGCGAATCCAATAGCTGTGGTCACACTTGTGAGCAATGTGGCCGTCCCCATAGTAACAAGCGCGTTTTTGATGGATTGATTTGGGGAGGTTCCGTGGATGAGCTCGTCGTTATATTTGCTCATCATATGGATAGAATCGGCGATACCCACACATAATAAGATGGGAGCGATCGTTGAACTCATGATCTCGAAATATCCACCTGTTATCTGCAATACGGCCACCGTCATAAGAATAGTTAGCCAAACTATTCCAATTGGAAGAAAAACATCTCTCCAATTTCGATATAGAAACCAAAGCAAAAATATGATAAGAATACTTGAAAGACTGATGTAAAAAACGATCTGCTCATTGAGTCGGTTTACATACATATTCCTGAAATAAGGTATGCCCGTTATCTGAACATCAGCTACAGCGTGTAATTCCTTCAAATATGGCTCTATCTTGTTGATAACACGCTGTCGGTGAATATAAGTGGTCATATCAGAATTCAACTCGACATACAGTCCTGTTACCGTCCCATTACCATTTACAATTAAATCAGCTAAAAAGGGATCCTCAGACCATGATTTCAATAAACTATCTCTTTGATCCGATCTTACAGGTCTTTGATCGATCCATTTTTGTGTCAGTAATTGCCCGTCAGCTGAAACCAAACTTTCGGCGGTGAGCAGACTCATCGTATTCTCAATGCCGTAGACAGTCAGAATGCTATCAGATGTACTTTGTATAGCTTGTAATACCGGTTCTGAGAGTACATCATCCGATTTCAACAAGATGGCAATTACATTGTCATCACGACCGTAATCGTTAAGAAATCGCTGATAATCAAGGATTGTTGGCGCATCTTTTGGGAAGAAACCTTCCAAACTAAAATCCGCCTGGATCTTTGAGGCTGGATATATCGCTGCAAACATCAGTAAAACTATAGATAGTAATACTGATTTTGGGTATTTAATTAAAAAGTCGGCTAATCGATTCATTTCAATGGCTCACAACATCATGGTTGTGGCAAATGATTCCCGGTTTACCATGAATAACTTACTTTGGTAAACAAAAAAGAGTTTTTACGGTAGGTACCGAGATTAAAATTGTACGGATCGCTTTCTTTTCTACCCGAAAATACGTGAGCTCCTATTGCTACTTGTAGGGCATCTTTTGGTTTCCAAGATAAATCAGGATTGATCCAAAATTCATTTACATTCAGACCGGTTCGGGAGAAAATTCGGGCGACATAATCTCCATCACTCCAATCTCTTCTCAACAGTATAGACGCAGAAGTATGAGTGGTATTCTGAGCAATTTCATTAGTCTTGCCAGGGATCCAATCCACCAATAATTGAGTAGCTAGAAATGTGGAGCCTGAACTATAATCTACCCCCAGCATATTTTGGGAGAAGCTGTTTTTCTTTAACCAGAGGTGATCTTTGTTATAGTACTGAACTAATCCTTGAAGATATTCCGGATTCAACCCATTGATAGGGGGAGGGGGAGATGGAAGCTCTCTATCAAATGTTCTATCCGAAAACCATACCGATTCGACTTTAAGTAGTATTCCATCACGTATCTGAAGATCTCCTGAGCCAGATAAAACAACGCTTTTAGGATAGGTTTCTATCAAATCGAAATAGAAACCTGTTGATCCCAGACCAGGTTTTTTTTGATAAGATGGCATGGGATAATCCCAAAAGGCTAAACCCAAATCAATATTGAGTAAAATTCCAGGTCTGAGTTTAAGCATCAATTCGAGATTACTTTTTCCCAGGTCAAAGCGGTGCTCTTCATCGAAATATTTTAGTGTTGCAGGTATGGCTTGGCTATTTCTGTAGTCCCATATGCCATCCGTATCTGGCAAAATATTTCTGACTTTGATAGGGTTAACTATCCATTCAAGTTGATGTTTTCCAACATCGACTTGGTATCTCAAAGCCCAAAGTCCCTGTCTAAGGTCGGATAGATCTTGAGTTAAAAATTCACTCAAATCTATAGGATTAAGAAAATCGCTCATGATGACTCCGTTTGCGCGTCCTCGTGATACGATCTGTTTTCCCACTCTAAATTCAGATCTTTTTAAGTAGAGATCAATAAATGATTCTCGTAGAATGAGTTGAAAACGATCTCCCTCTTTCAGATAGCTATTTAAAACATCTCCGGATGAGTATAATTTTCCCGAATCCCAGGCGTGACTTGCATTCAAGCGAATTAAATTCCGACCCACAATAAATTGATCTGGCTCAGTAAATGTAACTCCATTGTAGTTGCGAATTAGTCCAGTAAAAGAGCTTTGTGAAAAGGTTTTGTGATTGAATACCAGAAAAAAAGAAAGGATGATGCCTAAAATTAGACCAACACGCATAGGAGTTTGAGATTTGGGATAGAAAATCATTGAATGTTAACGCCAAAATGGTTAATTTTACTTTAATGTGGTGAAGTATTATCACTGTACGAGTGTCAGTGGCGCTCAATCGTTATCAAGCATCCCCAACCATTCGAAGCTAAAATCCCATTATGGCGCACGAAAGAATTGAAATCAATTTGCCGCTTGCAAAGGTATATGAACTACTGAGCACTCCTACGGAGTTCCCTAAGTTTATGACTTCTTTGAAAGAGGTAAACAAAATCAGCTCGCAATCATTTGAATATGTTACTGAGCTTGGTGGAGAAGAATATCGTTGGACCACCAACGTCATAGACGACCTCCGTAACACCCGCTTTGCATGGATTACCATTAACGGTAATTTGAATCAGACCGGAACTATCCGTTTTACACCACTAGATAATGGTAAACGTACCCGTGTTGATTTTTCTTTAGATTATCGCACATTTTTTGGTGAGCCATCTAAAGCATTAGGTGCCTTCATCGAAGATTTATCTAAAACGCTGCAAGCAGAGCTTGTTAAGTTTCGTGATCTTGCCGAAAGTGGTGGATTCCTTCAGGGATCTGTTACTCCTGCAGATAAAGAAATGAGCGCATAAATTTTTTACTCTAAAAAAAGCCACTCTAGATTCTAGAGTGGCTTTTTTTGTATCGTACCCATTGATCCGTTTTATTTTAACCATTGGGCTAGCCAATCGAAAAACTCTCTCTGCCATAAGACGGAATTTTGAGGAGATCCTATCCAGTGATTTTCTTGAGGGAAGTATAAGAATTTACTTGGAACACCTCTGAGCTGAGCTGCTGTAAAAGCTTGCATACCTTCTGATTCAGGTACTCGAAAATCCTGAGCCCCATGAATAATTAACATTGGTGTATCCCAATTCTGCACAAATAGATGAGGTGAAAAACTACGGTAACTTTTGGGTTGGGGATCTTGCCAATAAGCACCACCCATATCGTGGTTTGCAAAGAAGATTTCTTCAGTATGACCATACATCGATTCCAAATTGAACACACCGGCGTGAGCTATGAAGGCATTGAATCTACCTTCATGATTACCTGCTAGCCAGAATACGGAAAAGCCCCCAAAACTCGCTCCAACAGCTCCTAGTCGATCTTTGTCTACATAGGGCTCTTCGGCCACATGGTCAATCGCACTCAATAAATCTTGCATGGCTTGTCCACCCCAATCTCCTGAAATTTGTGCATTCCACTCTTGACCAAAACTTGGTAAACCCCGGCGGTTTGGAGCTACAACGATATACCCTTTGGCTGCCATCAATGCAAAATTCCAACGATATGAAAAGAACTGACTCACGGTTGATTGCGGTCCACCCTGGCAATACAGAAGTGTTGGATACTTTTTGCTTGGATCAAAATCAGGCGGATAAATCACCCAAGTAAGCATTTCCTTCCCATCTGTTGTAGGCACCATCCGTTTTTCTACTTTTGCCATTTTTGTTTTTTGTTGGATGGGGCCATTCATATTAGTGAGCTGAATAAGTTTTCCACTAGCAGTCTCTAGTCTATACAGCTCGGCAGGAGAGGTATGCGTAGTAAGTGTAGTAACTAAAAATGCTTGGCCATTTTCATAGCCTAATTTGGGATACCCGAGGTCGTGAGTTCCTGAGCTGAGCGCTACGATTTCAACCCACCCATCGTTGCTTAAGCTAGCCTGATAAAGCTGTTGAGTGGCTTCTTTGGCGCTTTCAAAGTAAATACTACGGCTATCTTGCGCCCATACGATACCTGCTGCATTTTGATCGAATCCTCCTGTCCACTCACGATCACTTCCATCTTCTAGATCGAGAACCATAATTCGATTACGATCTGCTTCATAGCCTGGATATTCCATACTTAACCATGCCAGATAGCGGCCATCTGGAGAGAATTGAGCTTCAACATCATAGCCCATCATGCCTTCTGAAACATTACGGGTCTGTTTATTATCTAAACTATACAGATAAATGTCTGTGTTTGTGCTTACAGCAAAATCAGTGCCCTGTAGCTTTTTAGAAGTATAGGCAATTGTTGATTCATCGGGCGACCATGTTATTTGCTCGGATCCGCCAAATGGTGGAACTGGACTATGAAATTTTTCACCTTCCATGATATCTACAGGATCACCCGTGATACGTCCATCTCGATAGGGTGCGTAAAAAACATGGCTGTAGGTGTAATCATGCCATGTTGCCCAGTGGCGATACATTAAACCATCCATTAATCGTGCATCACTTTTATCCAGATCAGGATATTTCTCTGTAAGAGTTTGATCTAGTTTGACGCTTTTTGAAAAAGAGATAAAATTTCCTTTGGGTGAGTATCCAAAATTGGATATTCCACCCTCAATATTGCTAATCTGGGTTGGAGAACTTCCATCTGGATTCATCTCCCATAGCTGGCTGGAACCCGATTCGCTGCTCAAGTATCCGATTTTTTTGCCATCTGGTCTCCACCTCGCATTGGACTCAGAAGTGGCCGTCGAGGTAATCTTTTTTACTTCACCTCCCTTGCTCGACACGATGTATAAATCCGTATTTCCTTTATTAGCCTTTAAATCAAAGGATCTTGAAGCGAATAGAACGGTTTTGCCATCCGGTGATAGTTGAGGATCAGAAATTCGAGTGTATTCCCACAACCTCTCTGGTCTGAGAAGATCTTGTGCTTGAATCATAGAAGTGCTTAATGAGCCTGCTATTATGATCAGGCTAAATAGGATGTTAGTAAAATGAATGCGGTATCTCATAGGACCTTTTTGTTTTTGACCAAAAAGGTAGGATACACAAAGGTTGAAACAGTCTCAATGCCTTGTTTGAACTTGGTTATCCATTCATCTCGCTGTACCTTCTATTCTGTTATGACACCATCCATTGAATCTTTCCTGAACATTGAAGCCCAGCAGGGTCCCTTTGGCTTGATTATTGGTCATCCTGTGCATCAGTCCCTTTCTCCAGAAATGCATAACCTGGCTGCAAGGTATCACAAGTTAGAGTTCAAGTACCATCGACTGGATATCCACCCTGATGATTTGGTTCATATTCCAATGATTTTGCAGCATCCCAATTTTCGTGGTGCCAATATAACTGTACCACATAAAATTGATATTGCGGAGTACTTAGACGATTTGTCGGATGAAGCGCATATTATTGGGGCAGTAAATACCATTACCGTTGACGGAAAGCGAAGAATTGGACATAATACGGATGCTTATGGCTTCGCTAAGCCCCTAAAAACATACCAAAAGCGACTTCTAGGGGGAAAAGCCCTCATTTTTGGAACTGGTGGAGCTACTCGTGCAATCGTCTATGCACTGAATATGATGGGCTTAGATGAAATATGGCTTGTTGCACGTCAGCCTCATACGATTCAAATTTCGGACTTCTTTGCTTCAAAAAATATTCGAACTGTATCCTATACACGCTGGACAAAAGAGGCTAGCGATGTGGATTTGATCGTCAATGCAACTCCTCTGGGAATGATCCCTGATCTTGAAACATGTCCCATAGAAGAACAGGAGAAAGATGCTTTAATTGGGAAGATCGTCTATGATATTGTCTACAAGCCTCTAGAAACTAAATTACTACGATTGGCCCATTTAGTGATGGCTGATACAATTGATGGATTAGGGATGCTCATTCACCAAGGTGCTAAAGCATTCGAGCTTTGGAATCATCTACCATTTCCTGTAGAACAGATCGATATTCACCTTCGTAAAATCCTTGATGAGCGCATTTGAAGTAATTTATCCCTGTATATGGAAAGACAGTCCAAGCATTAAGGCTGTATTCTCTACCCGAAGTTTACACTGGAATTCGGATCGCGAAATTCAGGGTCTGAATCTCTCGGTTTCCACAGACGACGATCGGGCCGTGGTTATGGAGAATCGGCGCCTTTTTTTTGAATTCTTGGGTTTAAAGGACAGCAACGTTGCCAGGGGAAAGCAAATTCATAGTAACATTGTACATACTGTAACAGAGGGTGGCATCCACAAAGATGGTGATGGTTTTGTAACTAATAAGAAGGATGTCGCCGTTTCTGTGCTCGTTGCCGATTGCGCTGCGATTCTTTTATCTGATGAAGAAGCCGGTGTGATCGGGGCGCTTCACGCCGGCTGGAGAGGCACGGTAAGCCGTATCGTTGATCAGGGCATCTCGGCAATGACGACTTTAGGGGCCAATCCAAACCATATCAAAGCCTACATCAGCCCGTGTATTAGCGAGGCTTGTTTTGAAGTAGGTGAGGAAGTCGCAGAACAGTTTCCACCGAAGTATGTTACCCGACATAGCCCCAAACCACACGTTAATATCAGAGCTTATCTCGAGGAACAGCTTATCGATAATGGAATAGATCCGTCCCATATTGAACATGGGTTTGAGTGTACCTATTCGGATCAGCGATATCATTCCTATCGACGCGACGGTTCAAAAAGTGGTCGTATGATGGGTATTATCTGGATTTCATGACCAGACGCATAATAAGTAAGATTCATTGGTTGTATATTACCTTATATGCATTTAACATCATCACCAGAACGTCTTCTCCTACTCGGCTCAACAGGTTCAATAGGTACCCAAACTCTAGATGTAGTACGTGAACATCCTGAAAGATTTTCGCTACATGGAATCGTTGCAAATAATAATTGGGAGCAATTATCCCAGCAGGCATTAGAGTACAAACCTCGCCATGTGGTTATTGGAAATGCTCAGCACTACAAAGATCTCTGTTCGGTGTTGTCAGGTACGGGAATCCAAGTACATCAAGGAGATGATGCCATCCTCAGTTTATGTGCCGATTCGGATTCTGATCTAGTAGTAAATAGCCTTGTAGGTTTTTCCGGATTTCGACCTACTTATGAAGCTCTTAAGGCAGGAAAGCGTGTAGCTCTAGCTAATAAGGAATCATTAGTCGTGGGAGGGGAGATCCTCAGAGATCAGGTAGGTTACTCGCTTGATACCTTGATGCCGGTTGATTCAGAACATAGTGCAATATGGCAATGTCTGGCTGGAGAAGATTTGACCCGAATTGATCAGCTTATCATTACAGCGAGTGGGGGGCCTTTTCGAGGATATACCTATGATCAGCTCAAGGCGGTGACGGTTGAGATGGCTTTAAAACATCCAAACTGGTCGATGGGATCAAAAATCACGATTGATTCATCCACTCTGATGAACAAGGGACTAGAAATCATCGAGGCTTACTGGTTATTTGGAATTCCATTAGATCGTATCCAGGCTGTGGTGCATCCACAGAGTATTATACACTCGATGGTTTTATTTGTGGATGGCTCTATCAAAGCACAAATGGGTCACCCGGATATGCGCCTACCTATTCAATATGCTTTGAGTGCTCCTGATCGCTGGCCGTTACCTAGCAAACAGATGAATTGGAACGAGCGTCTTGATATGCATTTTGAACCCGTTAATGATCAACTTTTCCCATGTATACGTCTAGCCAGGGAATCGGTGAAACTTGGTGGATTTTATCCGGCTGTTCTTAACGCTGCCAACGAAATAGCCGTGAGTCAGTTCCTCAAGCGTGAAATTCCGTATATTTCTATTTCTGCCGTCGTTGAAGAAACAATGGCAAAATACACCACTGACATGACCCTCAACGTCGATTCCATAACTCAGGTCGACAGAGAGTCACGCGAATTGGCACTTCATTTAGCTCAACGATTTTCACAATAAACTATGGATTGGTTTTTTAGTCTGCTTAGTACTGTAGGTATCTTCATTGGTGCACTATTTATTTTGGTTTTAGTTCACGAGTTGGGGCATTTTCTGAGTGCCAAGCTTTTTGGAATGCGTGTTGAACGCTTCTCTATTGGCTTCCCTCCACGAGTCTTTGGTAAACAAATTGGTGAAACGGATTACTGTATTTCAGCCACACCTCTAGGTGGATATGTTAAGATTTCTGGAATGGTGGATGAAAGTATGGATACTGAGGCTCTGGCGGAAGAGCCTAAAGAATGGGAATTTAGATCCAAGCCTGTTTGGCAAAGAATCATAGTTATCGTGGCAGGGGTGGTTTTTAATATGATTCTAGCTGTGCTCATATACGCCGCAATTCTAATGACGTATGGCGATGCCAACCTACCCGTCGCTAATATGAAGGGAATCTACGTAGAGGAGGGTGGTTTACTAGATGAGCTTGGGTTTGAAACCGGTGATAACCTTATTGGAGTAAATGGTAAAAAAGTAACCTATTTCAATGAATTAGTTGCACCGGCAGAGATCACACAGGCCAATGTAAGTTATATCGTAGTTCGTAATGGACGAGAGACTACCGTTCAAATTCCAGCTGATTTCATAGATCGAATTAGTAAAGAGAAAAGTTTTATTGATCTCGGACAAACATTACCAGCTGTAGTTGGAAGTTTGAGTCCTGGAGCACCTGCAGAAAAAGCTGGTCTTCAACAAGGAGATATGATTACAGCTATCGATGGCACTCCAATTAATTATTGGGCTCAGATGACTAAAATGATTCGTGAAGCCGATGGTACACTCGAATTTCAGATATCCCGAGCATCTGGTGATACTCTTATTTCAGTCACACCTAATCTTGATACCAAAACGGTTGGAATAGGTACTGTGAATGTAGCGGATTACTTCGGAGCCGTTTTTAGTAATTATGGTTTTTTTACCTCCATTTCAAAAGCTAGTATTCAAACCTGGGATACCACGATTGGAATATTAAATGGCTTCGGTCGTATGTTCTCTGGTGATATATCCGTTCGAGACAATCTCGGGGGACCCATTGCGATTGCCAATTACACCAAGGAAGCTACCGAAGGCGCAGGATGGCTTGGTTTTTGGAATATTACTGCACTACTGAGTATTACCCTTGCCATTATGAATCTGTTGCCCATTCCAGTTCTGGATGGTGGGCACTTGGTATTCTTAATTTATGAAGGCATCACGCGTAGAGAACCGTCCGTAAAAGTTCGAATGGTTCTACAGCAGTTTGGTTTCATATTGATCATTGGTCTAATGATCTTCGTCACCTTTAACGATATTGTTCGATTTGCAGGATTCTAATGTTTGCTAAAGAAGGATATACTATCATTGCCATTGCAACAGTTATCTCACTTTTGTTGAGTGCTCTTGCTTATTGGATTGGAAATAAATGGAGTTGGCTTTTTTATGCACTAGCCATCATTATACTGGCCTTTGTGTTGAATTTTTTTCGTGATCCAGATCGGACAACGCCTTCCGGTGATGATTTGTTGATTGCTCCTGCCGATGGTAAAATTGTTCAGATTGTTGAACTTGAACATCATCCTTACATCGGTGGACCTGCCACACAGGTGAGTATTTTTCTATCTGCTTTTGACGTTCATGTAAATCGAATTCCACTATCGGGTACCATTGAGCAGGTAAATTATAATCCTGGTGAGTATCTGCTGGCATGGCACGAAAAATCTTCAGAATTGAATGAACAAAGCCAGTTTGGTTTAGTTCATGCTTCTGGTACACGGATATTCTTTAAGCAAATTACAGGATATGTTGCTCGTCGTATCGTATATCATATCAAAGAAGGGGATGTAGTTACAGTAGGAGACCGATTTGGGATGATGAAATTCGGTTCACGTTTGGATGTGATCGTCCCTAAAACGGTTGAACTGAACGTAGCGCTAAATCAGCGTACGGTTGCTGGTGAAACGATTATGGGTAGGGTGAAATGAATTCCAGGCAGTCACTGATTAAGACACCAAGACGTTTTAAGTCGCGGTATAATGATCGAATCAGGACGAGATTGCGCAAGCCTATACCACGATCTGTGGTGCCAAGTTTTTTCACCTTGATGAATCTTTTCAGTGGCTTCATGGCCATTATTCAGATTCACGATGGCATGTATCTTTATGGAGCCTGGTTAATCGTTATTGCAGGCCTATTTGATGTCATGGACGGATTTATGGCTCGCTTATCGAATGGCACATCAGAATTTGGCACGGAATTGGATTCTCTCAGTGATGTGGTTTCCTTTGGTGTAGCTCCAGGCTTTCTGATCTATAATTTTAGTTTACTGGAGCTATCAACTCCTGGAGCTATCATCAGTGCTTTTCCAGCTCTGTTTGGAGCTGTTCGTTTGGCTAGATTTAATGTAGAGAGTAGAAACTACGAGGGTCTTGATTATTTTCGCGGATTGCCAATTCCTGCTCAGGCCATGATTCTAGTTGCCTTTGTTTTATTGTTTCAAAATGGAGATCCACTTTTTGATAGCCTCAAAAATGGAATTAACTCCGTACTCATTCCGATGGTAATTCTATTGTCCTTGCTCATGGTCACGACCATTCCATTTGACAAGATCCCGCGATTCAATAAGGGGATGAGACGAAGTGACCGAGTTGCGATCCTTTTTATCGTCTTTTATGTTGTGCTCATCTTGATTTTTAAGCACTACGGACTACTTTTAGCTTTTGGAATTTTTGTAATTCGAGGTTTAACGCGTGGTGCCATCAACTTCTGGAAAGAATTAATGGCGGATACCAGCAGCGATGTTTGATAGTATCAAACGATCGTTTTAAAGTACTCGATGGTTTTGACCAATCCCTCGTCGATATTGATTTGAGGTCCCCAATCCAGTGTTTGTTTCGCTAAGCTTATATCAGGTTTACGCTGCATGGGGTCGTCAGAGGGAAGTTTTTGATAGATCAACTTTGATCGTGATCCAGTCAGTTCCAGGACTTTTTCAGCCAATTGTTTGATGGTAAATTCGTTCGGGTTTCCCATGTTAATGGGGCCGATTATATGATCAGGTGTCTCCATCATACGAATCATGCCATCAATTAAATCATCTACATAACAGAAGCTTCGCGTTTGGGAACCATCGCCATAAATGGTGATGTCTTTGTTCTGTAATGCCTGAACGATGAAATTGGACACGACTCTTCCATCATTCGGGTGCATTCGTGGACCGTAGGTATTAAAAATCCGGATGATCTTGATTCGCACACCGTTCTGTTGATGATAATTTATAAATAGAGTTTCTGCTGCTCGTTTACCCTCATCGTAACATGCTCGCTCACCGATTGGGTTGACATGTCCCCAATACGTTTCTTTTTGAGGGTGCTCTTCCGGATCACCGTACACTTCGCTAGTCGAAGCTTGTAAAATTTTAGCCTTAATGCGCTTTGCTAATCCCAGCATATTTACAGCTCCCATCACCGAGGTTTTCATCGTTTTGATGGGGTTGTACTGATAATGGATAGGGGATGCGGGACAGGCAAGATTATAAATTTCATCTACTTCCACGTAATAGGGCATGGTGACATCATGCCGAACCAACTCAAAGTAGGGATGGTCTAATAAGTGTACCAGATTTCTTTTCTGACCAGTGAAATAATTGTCGATGGCTACCACTTCATTTCCTTCATGAAGTAATCTCTCAATCAGATGTGATCCTAAAAATCCAGCACCACCCGTAACCAGTATACGTTTACCCATTTGATCTGTTAATTTGTAGATTTGTTGGAATCAGGAGCAGAAGATGGACCTATCTTTAATGGTAGATTGCTCACGGAAAAATCGTCAAAAAGCACCGATTTATAAGCATTAGATCCGACATAAGCGAGTAATTTTTCAAATACTTCAACCTCCATATAGCCAACTTGTTGGCCTATCGTTTGACCGTTTGAATCAATAAAGACGGTTGTTGGATAGGTTTTTACCCCCAAAGAAGCGGAGAGTTCACTCATTTTTATCTTTCGACCGTTGAAAATTATTTCCTCTTCTGATTCAGCATTCAGTCTAACAGCATAATAATATTCATTAACGATTTGACCAATTCGTTCGTCTGTGTAGACTTCTCGTTCTAATTTTTTACACCATGCACACCAATCGGTATAAACATGAACAACGATTTTCTTTTGCTCGAGCTCAGCCATCTTCTGCGCTTTAGCCATGGTGTGAATCTCGAAATCTCGCTCTGCATTACCAGAGTGAGTACAATGAGACACCAAAAGAATGCCTAGAAGTAAAAGCGTGATATTTCTAATAGTATTCATCAATAGAACGATTGATATACTTCAACGAGTTTTTGTTTTTCTGAAGACCAATTTAAGGATTGTGCGGCTTTTGTAATGCTATTCTTTAATTCAACATTACTGTTAATGTGATCGATAGAGTGCATGAGTTCTTGCAAGTTTTGATCATCACTCACAATAAAACCCAGACCAAATTGGTCAACAAGGCGACGAATTTCAGGCAGATCTGATCCTACTACAGGGATCCCAGCCTGAACGTATTCAACGAGTTTATTGGGTAAGGCGTAGTAATAACTCAGAGAGACGGGTTCTATCATACAGAGCCCAAGGTCACAACGTTTGCTGACTTCGAATAATTGATCGTGATCAAGTAGTCCCAAAAACAATATTTGATCCTCAACATGAAGTTCTGAGGCCATCTTTTCAAGTGAAGATCGATAATTCCCTTCACCACAAATGACTAGTCCCCACCTTGGCATACCAACCAAGGCTTCCAAGGCATGATCAAGTCCTCGTCCACGGTGTATGTAGCCTTGATAGAGGAGCAAATGAGGATGGTTTTGAGCAAACGCATCAAATGCTGTTGGTGTCGAAGAAACGTTCAAAATGGGGGGATCACTGAAGTTTCTAACGACATGGATTTTATTTTCGAGCTGGTAACGCTCTTTGAGTTCATTTGCAATCCCGTCGCAAACGGTGATCACTTCGTCTGCTTTAGCAATAAAGAGCAGCTCAATACTTCGCCAGAGCAGTTTGGTAAACCAACGATGAGCTACATGTACAGATTCCGTGTATAATTCATGGCTGTCGTAGACGAGTTTACCGCCTTTTTGAGAGGCGATTAAAGCGCTTGGAATAAGAGTATCTAAATCATGAGCGTGATAGATATCGGCATCGATCGTTTTAAGTGTTTTGTAGTAGCCCCTCATCATTGTTAGAAATCGTCGTTTACCATTTTGATGAGGAAATCGATGGACGATACAGTGAATCCCATCAATATGAATATGATCTACCTCATTTGGTTTACTGGAAGATTTGGAACCGGTACAGAGTACAGTAACATTGTAGCCTTTTTCGCTGAGGGCTAAAGCCTGATTTTTAACTCTTCGATCATGCACATAGTCGCTGTGCACGATCATACAGATCCGTTTCATATTTATTGGTTGAATGCGTAGCGTAATCCAAAAGAAACTGCCGAGCCAAAGCCGTCGTTGAAGGGTACAAAAGCAATATCGGCTTCTACACCATATCGACGTATACCAAGACCTGTGCTAAAAGGTCTACTGGTTTGATCTGTCGTGTATCCAAATCGTAGATTCAAGAAATCAGATATATCAGTTCTTAAACCCAGATTAAGCCAAGAATTGGATACGTTTTTGAAAAAATCGTTGGGATTATCATCGAATCGAAATTGTTCTTGATCTATCCACTCTACAGGAAGAACGAGATCAGCTGCTACCGATACAAGTACTGGAATGTTGGTTTCCCCAGGTACGGAAAATTGAATAGCCTGAACTTCTGAGCCAATTTTAAATTGACCTGGAATTTCACTTCGTGTTGCATTGAGAAGATTCATTTTACCGATCGACTGAGCAACGGTAGCCAATCGAATACGCTTATCAAGAAGCTCTGTACTGGCGCCAATGTTAAAAGCATAACCAGAAGCGCTCGAAAGCTCCACCTGTTCGTACAGGTACATCCCAGTTATTCCAAGACTCATGGGGCCGACTTTTTGCGATACAGAACCAGCAAATGCATAGTATTGCCACGAAAACGAACCTAAAGATGATCCAGGGGTGTTTCTGGCTTCAATATCGTCTACAAGTGATGTATAGATTCCGAAACTGAGTGCTCGCTGATTTTTCTTTAGATTTACAGCTGCTTGAATATTTCGAGTATCACCAATCCAGAAACTATGTGTTGCTGAAAGAGATGATTGAGATTCGTATGCGAGATTTGCAGGGTTTGCAAAGATGTTGGGAGCACCGAGTAAAACTGCTGTATTCGTCTCAGAAAGGCTTAAACTTAATGGATCAGCCCCGATCGTTAAAAATCGCAAGCCGCCATTCGATTGAGCCCATACTCCATGGGATAAACAGAAACTTAATACGATTGAATAGAGATATTTCATAGGTTTAATCGGATAGCAAAGGCGTGCATGTAAGAGATCCCGGATGCTTCTCGTGTAAGCGCGTAATCGATAGAAGGTGCAAGAGCATCAAATGGCAAATGTAGACTAAAACCGAAACTTATGCGATGATTTTGATCTGCATGTTTGAGATCACCGTTTTGGTAACCGGTGCGAAGGGTGAGTCGTTCGTGGATATGGTATCTGAGTCCACCACGTACAATGAGATCATTCGTTTTGAGATCAACACTACGCTCAATCATGGTTGGATATCCAAAATCGAGCTCCAGAGTACGCTCGTTGTAGTTGGATGTCTTTATCCGGTTTTCAAATTCGGTGGAGATCAAAAGTTTGTCACTGAAACGATAGGATGTTGCCAGGTTTAATCGTCTTGGCCAGGTATTTGCGTTGTTGATACTCCCCGAGTTACCATATAGCTCTGATGTATCCCATATAGTTTCGGCTAAAAGATCCTGGAGACTCAATGCGATATTGAGTTTATCACCTGGTCGGATTAGCATTCCTAAATCGATACCAAAAGCCTTTGCAAGACTCATTTCATCGTGGTAATCAGCCAGGTTGAGTTTGAAACTGGCACCAAACTGCACTTTTTCACTTGGTTTTAAGCCGAAGGATGTGAAAAATTGATAATCATGGGTAGAGAGTAATTTTGTGTGGTACCCACTGGAAGTTCGCCCATCAATATTTCCAACATTGGCATTCATAATACCAATATAGATACCTGCGGTAGGAGGGAGTTTAAATCCAATACCAAAGGTGTTTAAATTCCTGTTGAAGCTCATGATAGAGGAATGAATATCAACTTGGATAGAATCTAGGCTTGCCGTCAGTGCCGGGTTATAATAGGGGTAGATACCATCATCACTAACTGAAGCCATCGCATTACCCATTCCCATACCACGTGCAGAGAAGCCTAATCGCGTGTGTGAACCAATATCACCACCACTTTGTGCCTGAGCTTGTGTAACTAACAAAAAGAGGAATATAAAAAGGGTGATTGGCCTCATTAATCAAGTATCAAAATTTTACCATTTGCTTTGTAGGAACCTGATTCAACCTGGTAAAAATAAGTTCCATTGGCCACTTTTCTACCCAAACCGTCGTAACCATCCCATACCGCCTCGTAATGGCCTGCTTGTAGATCAACGCGGTCGAGTTCGCGGACCAAATTCATGCCAAAATCATAGATTCGAATACGTACTATTGCCGCATCAGGTGATTCGAAAACTAAACGTAGTTGATTGTGTTGACGATGCGAAAAGGGATTCGGATAGGCATAGGTTTTAACCTCAGGCACTTCTTTTTGGAATGGATTACTTTCGCCTGGGAACATATTAACCCGGGTTATATTCCATGTTTTACCTTGGTCATTGGTATTGGCCAATCCATCCGAGGTACCTACCCAAATCCTGTTTCCAGCCTTAGAGACAGAATAGAAGACGGTGCCATCTTTCAATCGAGTGTTTGCACTTTCAATCTGTTTGATCTGTTCCCATGTTTTGCCACGATCTGGGCTGTAAAAAAGTCCATTATCACCGGTAGCATATATACGGGGGCCATCGAAGGCGATATCATAAATTTTTTCACCTTCAAGGTGCTGTTCAAAGCTAAGTCCAAGGTCGCCCGTGCTTACAAGTCCAAATTTTTCATTCTGTAAGCCACCTACCCAGTTTGTCATCCATACGCGTTTAGTGTTTGGATCCTGTTTGATTTGAATGATCCAATTTCCGATTAGTCCGTTTTTAGCTCCAGAGCTAGTGATATGTCGCCATCGGATGCGGTTGGCATCAGCGCTGAGGGCATTATCGGAGATATTAATTCCACCAGCCGTTCCTGCCCACACATTGAAATCGCTATCAATGAAGACAGAAAATGCATTAAAGTTCAGGTAATCACTTGGATTCGGCTCGCCTCGTGCTGGTGGACGAGGATTGATGTAAAAGCTGTATGCCAAGTTAGGATTGAGTTCGCTAAATCTGGTTGGTGGTAGTACAATGCGCTCCCAGGTTTGACCAAAATCACGACTTCTCTTGATTCCACTGGCCCATCCAGCGAAAAAGATGGTATTTCCGGAGAAACTCACATCATATGGGGGAGACTGTTGTTGAACGATAACAGGAAGTGCCTTTATGCTACCTGAACCATAGGGAATACTTAGATCATCACAGGCGGCGGTAGCATTAGGGCGAACGCAAGGGTCGAGCGGGAAGGGGATGAATCGCCAATTTTTTCCGCCATCCACAGAGGTATAGAATCCCATTCCTGATTGTACAGAGTTTTCGTCAACAAGGATGTTATATCCTATACCTGCTACAACGGTATCTTTGGATAGGGCGATCGAAAACAGGCGACCGCGCCCATCAGTGATAGAATCGGCCCCTACTGGACGAATCCAATCAAAGCTTGCACCTACGTTGAGCTGCATTCTGGGGCCAATCCAGAGGCTATCCCCGTAGCTTCCCATATTGGAAATGCTATTCTGAGCTATGGGATTGGGTCCGGAGGGAATGAGAGGTCCAACTACCTGTGCGGTTGATGTGGAGACGGAAGCCATCCACAGTGCAAAAATAAATAGCATCCTCATCGTATGATCTCCAAATTTCGGATGAGGGTGTCGCTTCGCAGGCCGGATTTATCGTCGGCATAGAAGAGTACGCTAACTTTATCCGGAGAGTTGCTGCTGTTGATTTCGAAGCTGGTGCTGTAGCGCCGTGTGTTTCCGGTTGAAGATCCAGCGGTAAGCTGGAATGGGCTCCCTAGTGGACCTGTGGTTTCGCTGATCAATCGCATGAAGACGGATTCAATGTTATCGAGTCCGTCGGGATCTTGTACATCCGCTGTAAAATCGATTCGTTGAGCAGCCTGCCCGACGGCTGGAATTTGAGCGCGTGATGGGGTTATTGTTGCTTCGGAAATTATTGGCTTCAGTCCGGGTATGCCTGATAGTTTGAAGGTTCTAGTGATACGATTTCCCAATTCGTTTTCACTATTCAAGGCAAAGACAGTTACTGTAAAGCTTCGAAATAAATTGGTGTTCGACTGAATCGAAAATTGGGTACTGTACGTCTGATTATTTGAATTGAAATTCGAGATTTCGCCTTCTTTAATACGTGTCTTAAGATCGTTGTCTGTGATGTAGAATTGAGGTGGGGGATTAAGTGGTCCACCAAGTTTGTTTTTAACAGATAGCTCATATCGTATGAGAGTATCCTTTACACCGTCGATCTGACGACTAAAGGTGATATCGCCGGGATTTAAACTTAATTCCGTAAGCTGGGGAGCTTGTATATCAAAACTATTGATACCGGGTGACTCGTCACAGGATGTGAACTGCAGGGCCACGATGGCAAAAAGGCTCAACCTAAATGTCCGGAATACTTTCAAACGAAATGGATAATAATGTTACGGCTTACACAATATAAGGAAGGCTTGGCTCAGATTGTACGCATGCTTTGATTGTATCGAAGATCATAACGAGTTCTTGAGGAATCGATTGCCTTTTTAAAAAATAAACTGAAGGGTCGTTGAATCGTATTCAGAAAGGAATTAAATTAAGAGGATGAACACAAAATCATCCATAGCAAACAATAAAGCTGCACAAGCAGCATGGTGGTGGCTAAATCGCTGTTGAAGCGGATCGGATGAGGTGTGTTTGGCACTTTTTTCATATCCCGCTTCGTGTAACGTGGCGGGATTTTTTATTTCCATAATGTCTATCTATCAGTGAATTTCGATCAGTTTAAAAAACTTGCTTCCTCCTACACGGCGATACCGGTGTACAGAGTCCTCCTTGCTGATACTCTCACACCTGTGTCTGTTTTCTTAAAATTGAGACAAGCAGGTACGATGCCTTTTTTGTTAGAGTCGGTAGAAGGGGGTGAAAAGCTGGCGAGATACTCATTTATTGGAATGAATCCATTTCGTGTTTTGTCATATGCTGATTCGCAGACAAATCTCAAAGAGGGTGGTACAGATACTAACTTGGATGGAAATTTTTATGATATCCTACAACAATATACTGACGCCTACAAGGAACCCAGATTACCCGAATTACCCCATTTTACGGCGGGTGCTGTAGGCTACTCTTCATACGATACGGTTCGTATCACCGAAAAACTACCTGATCCACCACCTGATGATCTGAAAATTCCTGAGGCTGTTTGGGCTTTTTATGATGAAGTATATGCCTTCGATCATGTAAAACATCGGATTTTGATTATCAAGACCGTGCGTATTGATGTGGATTTCCCTGATCTGCAAACGATGTTTGACCTAGCAAACAATCGATTAGACTCCATGCAGGATGTATTGTCGTCGAGTGATGGTAAACCCGGTGTCTTGCAGATTGATACAGCTAATATTCGCTCGAATATAGATAAAGCGCGATTTGGCACTATGGTCGAAAAGGCAAAACATCACATTTATGAGGGCGACATCTTTCAGGTAGTTTTGTCTCAGCGTTTTTCGACTTCCTATCAGGGAGATCGTTTTATGATTTATCGTGCCTTGCGAATGGTGAATCCATCACCCTATATGTTTTATCTTGATTTTTCTGATTTCGCCCTTATTGGGGCATCGCCTGAGGTACTCGTTCGTGTTATCAATAAAAAAGTGGAGGTATTACCCATTGCCGGAACACGTCCAAGAGGCTTAAGCTATGAGGAAGATCTTGCCAATGAGCAGGATCTTATGAAGGATGAAAAAGAATTGGCTGAACACATCATGCTTGTTGATCTTGGTCGAAATGATTTATCACGCATTTGTAAGCCTAGGTCGGTTCAGGTTACCCGAAGCCATGCTATTGAGCGCTATTCACATGTGATGCATATTGTTTCAAACGTGGAAGGTGAGTTGGATGATCATTCAACAGCCGTTGATGCCTTGCGTTATTGTTTTCCAGCCGGAACGGTGAGTGGAGCACCTAAAGTTAGAGCCATGCAAATAATTGATCAACTCGAACCAACGCGTCGTGGGCCTTATGCCGGAGCCGTTGGGTACTTTGATTTTTCGGGAAATATGGATACCTGCATTGCTATTCGTACCATGGTTGCTACGGATACAGAACTTCATATTCAAGCAGGGGCTGGAATTGTGGCCGATTCTATACCTGAAAACGAGTTTAAAGAGACGGTAAACAAAGCCAAAGCACTTATGGAATCTATTCACGTTTCGTTAAAGCTAAATTGATTTAGATTATGTCACGTCAAACCATTTTATCAGGAATAACCCCGTCTGGCAGATTGCATATTGGTAATTATTTCGGAGCCATGCGTCAACATTTGGCTATGCAAGAGCAGGGGGATGCCTTTTATTTCATTGCCAATTACCATTCGCTAACTGCCCTAAATGATGGCCCTCAGGTGTATCAAAATACGCTTGATATTGCCCTTGATTATTTGGCACTCGGACTGGATCCTAATAAGTGTACTTTTTTTGCCCAAAGTGACGTACCACAGGTTACTGAGTTGGCTTGGATTTTGGGTACTCTTTGTCCGGTTAGTTTGATGGAAAAAGGTGTGGCCTATAAGGAAAAAGTTGCCAATGGATTGAGTCCAAACATTGGTCTTTTTACCTATCCCATTCTTCAAGCTGCAGATATTCTGATCTACTATTCTCATCTTGTTCCAGTCGGCGCCGATCAAAAGCAGAATATTGAGTTCTCACGAGATTTAGCACAGAAACTAAATAATACCTATGGCGCTGATTTACTCCTTGTCCCTGACGCCTATATTCTGGAAGATGTCGCCGTTGTACCCGGAACCGATGGACGTAAAATGAGTAAGTCGTATCACAATACTATCGGCATCTTCGATGAGGGAAAAGAGCTTAAAGACAAAGTGATGTCGATTTTGACCGACTCTGCAGCCTTGGAAGACCCTAAAGATCCCGAGCAGTGTAATGTCTATAAATTGATTAAACTTTTTGCTGAACCGACTCATGCGGCCGAAATAGCCTTAAAATATCGGGCTGGTGGTTATGGGTATGGCCATGCGAAGAAAGAGCTTTTAGAGCTAATTAATGAGCGATTTGCATTAGCAAGGGAGAAGCGTAAAGAATTGGCGAACGACCCTCATACGATTCACGAAATTTTAGCCAAAGGGGGTGAAAAAGCCCGTGAAAGAGCTGAACAAGTTATGGAACCTATCCGCAAAGCGGTGGGTTTGGTACATCATCACAGAGTAGTGAGTTTATGATCCTCATCATCGATAATTACGATTCTTTTACGTACAACTTGGTGCATTTAGTTGCCCAACATAGTCTTGATTACTCTGTAATTCGAAACGACGAAATTACTCTTGAGCAGGTACGTGAAATGAAGCCTAGCCATATTCTGATATCGCCGGGTCCAGGCAGACCGGAGGATGCCGGAATCAGCGAGGCTATCATTCGCGAAATGGGTAAAGAAACCCCAATTTTAGGTGTCTGTTTGGGTCACCAGGCCATAGGACATGTGTTTGGAGGTACGGTAGCTTACGCACCCAGTTTAATGCACGGTAAAACATCACTGATTGAACACGATGGTAAGGGTTTGTTTGTAGATGTACCTCAGGGATTTACGGCTACACGTTATCACTCTTTGGTGGTTGATGAAGCCACCTTACCCGATGAATTGGAGATCACTGCCAAAACACCCGATGGCGTTATCATGGGCTTGCGACATCGTGATTACCCCATCGAGGGCATTCAATTTCATCCTGAAAGTATTTTGACGGTTGAAGGACCTCGTTTGATTGCAAACTGGCTCAAAGGTGTGAAAGAGGAACTTGATTCATGAGTGTAACATTCACGGATATTCTTCATTTGTTGGCAGATGGTATTGATTTGAGCGCGGAACAGGCTCGCTTTGCTTTGAATAGCATTATTCAAGGTGAGCTCAGCGAAACTGAAATTGCCGCTTTTTTATTCGGCATGCGAGCAAAAGGGGAGACACTCACTGAAATGATTACCTTCACTCGATTGATGAGAGAAGTCACAGTTCATGTTGATGTTGACACCAAAGGCGCGGTGGATGTCTGCGGTACTGGTGGCGATCAATCTGGTACCGTGAATATATCGACAGCAGTGATGTTTGTGGTTGCAGGTGCGGGAGTACCCGTTTTAAAACATGGAAATCGCAGTGTTTCAAGCAGTAGCGGTAGTGTAGATGTACTTGAAGCCTTAGGTGTTAAACCACTTATGCACAAAGAAATCGTCGAGGAATGTTATCATCAGACCGGTATGGGATTTATGTTTGCACCATATTTTCATCCCGCCATGAAACACGTTACCCCCGTTCGTAAATCGATGAAAATGAGGACCTTCTTTAACATGATGGGACCTTTATTGAATCCTGCTCATGTCAAACGCCAGGTTATCGGTGCTTACAGTGTTGATATTGCTCGTATGTTGGCAGACATCCAATCAAATTTAGATATGGAGTTTGTACACACTGTACATAGCAATGATGGTTTAGACGAATTGAGTGTAAGCTCCAGATCCGTCGTATTTGAAGTTAAAAATGGTCAAGTAAATGAGAATCCAATGTTTAAGCCATCCGATCTTGGATTTCAAACCTCTCCAATGACTGATATCATCGGTGGAGACGCTCATCAGAATGCAGGTATAATCAGAGAATTATTTCAGGGTAAGAGTACCCAAGGTCTCAAAGATGTGGTTCTTTTGAATAGTACTTATGCGATTTATACTTCAGGAAAGGTTGATTCTTTGCAAGTTTCGCTTGAAATGGCACGAGAAAGTTTAGCCAATGGAGACGCACTCATAAAGCTCAATGATTTTGTAGCCTGTACAAACGATCTAAACCTTACGGAGTCTGTAGCATGAGTACCATCTTGGATCGCATCATTGAACAAACGGAAGAAGATCTAAAAAAGCGCAGGCAAAGGGTTAGCTTTAACGACTTTAATGGATTTCCTTTATTTGAAGCGGATCGAAAAGATTTTGCAGGTGCACTGGCAAGCGGATCAATGAGAGTGATTGCAGAAGTAAAAAAAGCGAGTCCATCGAAGGGAATAATACGGGAATCGTTCGATGCTGTAGATATTGCCTTGAGGTATGAAGACGCTGGTGCGGCTTGCATTTCAGTGCTCACAGATGAACCCTTTTTTCAAGGATCACTTCAATATCTATCCAATGTGCGCCAGAGGGTTGAATTGCCTCTCTTAAGAAAAGATTTTATCATTGACCCCTATCAAATTGCTGAGGCAAGAGCACATGGAGCCGACGCAATCTTGTTGATCGCAGCTGTTTTAAGTGATGTTCAGTTGGATGAACTACTTCATGCCACCGAAGAGTATGGCCTGCACGCTTTGGTTGAATGCTACGATGAAGACGAAGTTACCCGAATGAATTGGGATAAGGTGAAACTATTTGGTGTAAATAACCGTGATTTACGCAGCTTTAAAACTGATGTGCATCGAGGCATAGAACTTCTTCAAAGATCCCCGGAATCTGTGATTAGAATCTCAGAAAGTGGTTTGCAATCTGCAAAAGATCTTCATCTTGTGTACTCATCCGGAGTACAGGCTGCCTTGATTGGTGAAACATTTATGAAAGAAGATGATCCTGGAATAGCATTGAAGACGATGCTGAACCAGTTCGATGAACTGTTAAGCAAAGAGGCTAGTCATGGTTAATGATTCACTCAATCCTAGAACGAGAGTTAAAATATGCGGTCTCACAACCCTTGAAGATGCCCGTTATGCCAGTGGGGCTATGGCCGACTATCTCGGTTTCATATTTACTCCGACGAGTAAACGCTATATCGATCCCGATCAGGCTGCTGCCATTATTGCATGGACCGAAGGACCTGAGACAGTAGGTGTTTTTGTGAATCAAGCGATTGATGATGTGATCGATATTGTAAAAAAAACCGGCATTGATCTTGTTCAACTGCACGGAGACGAATCGGTTGAGTACTGCAGTCTGATGCCGGTGCCTGTTATTAAAGCTTTTTCGATTGCAGAAGGTGATACCATCGATATTATTCAAGAAAAGATTAGACTTTTTGAAGGGAAGGTTGATTACTTCTTGTTCGACTCAAAGCTTGGTGAACAATCAGGTGGCACAGGAAAACAATTTGATTGGAGATTGTTGAATCAACTGGAAACTGAAACACCCTACTTCTTGGCAGGTGGAATTGGTCCAGATAATGTGCGAGATGCTATCCAAGTGGCTCATCCCTTCGCGGTCGACGCAAACAGTAAGCTTGAGTCAGTGCCCGGAATCAAGCAATTAGAGAAGTTTGAGGCTTTTTTTGACCAAATGCAGACAGTTTGGAAAACACAGGATCCTGATTAAAACCCATCACTATGATTTCAACTCAAACGAAGAGTACCTATAACCTGCCCGATGATCGCGGATATTTCGGAGATTTCGGCGGACGCTTTGTGCCCGAAATTTTAATCCCTGCCGTCAAAGATCTTGAAAAGGCATATAGTGATGCGAGTGATGATCCGAGCTTTTGGGATGAATACCATCACCTGTTAAACACCTATGTGGGTCGCCCAACAGCTTTAAGTTTCGCTGAGCGTTTAACAGAGCACTTTGGTACGGGTAGAATTTATCTCAAGCGAGAAGATCTGTGTCATACTGGAGCCCACAAAATCAATAACACGATTGGCCAGATCCTCTTGGCTCGTCGCATGGGTAAAAAGCGCATCATTGCTGAAACGGGAGCGGGTCAACACGGGGTGGCAACAGCAACCGTTTGTGCGAAGTTCGGTTTAGAATGTGTTGTTTACATGGGTGCTGAAGACACCCATCGCCAGAAGCTGAATGTAGATCGTATGCGGCTTCTAGGAGCAGAGGTTCGTCCAGTAACCAGTGGCTCTCAAACCTTAAAAGATGCCACTAACGAAGCCATTCGAGATTGGGTTACGAATGTTCAGGATACGTTTTATATCATTGGTTCTGTGGTTGGACCCCATCCCTATCCAATGATGGTACGCGATTTTCACAGGGTGATAGGCTTGGAAACAAAGAGACAGATACTAGAAGCTGAAGGACGTCTACCCGATTATGTGATCGCCTGTGTTGGTGGTGGATCAAATGCCATGGGTATTTTTCACCCTTTTTTGGATGATGATGATGTTCATATCATTGGAGTTGAAGCTGCAGGTTTAGGGGTGGATTCGGGACAAACTGCTGCTACTCTAACAAAGGGTGCGCCAGGGGTCTTACACGGTACCATGAGCATGCTTCTCCAAACGAAAACGGGACAGGTTGAACTGGCGCACTCGGTGAGTGCTGGACTTGATTATCCGGGTGTAGGTCCTGAGCATGCCTATTTACATCGCAGTGGACGCGTTGAGTATCACGCGGTGACCGATGCGGAAGCTCTGGAAGGGGTGAAACTTGTTTCTAGCTTGGAAGGCATCATCCCAGCTTTGGAAACAGCCCATGCGTTTGCCTGGCTCGAGCGATTGATGCCGACGCTCAGTAAAAACGAAATTGTGGTTGTAAACAGCTCTGGTAGGGGAGATAAAGACATGGGAACCATCTCAAGAGAACTCTTTAAAGAATAAGAATGAGTACGCGAATTCAGGATACCTTCAAAAAAGCTGGCTCAAAAAAGGTGATGAGTTTGTTCCTAACCGCCGGCTATCCGACTATAAAAGATACAGTTGACCTAGTGTTAACCTGTGTCGAATCCGGTGCGGATATGATAGAGCTGGGCATGCCATTCAGTGATCCCCTAGCTGATGGACCTACTATCCAAGAATCGAGTAATGTGGCCATCGAAAATGGCGTGGATTTGCCCATTATCTTCGATATGGTGAAGCAAATTCGCTACAAAAGTGATGTTCCCATCATCCTAATGGGTTACATAAACCCAGTAATAAGCTACGGTATCGAAACCTTCTGCAGCGAGGCTGCTCAAGCTGGTGTTGATGGCTTGATTATCCCAGACATGCCGATTGATGAACAGGATATCTTGATATCTCATAGCCAAAGGTATGGCTTATCTATGATTCACTTGGTAGCTCCAAATACGACGGATGAACGTATGCAGCTCGTAGATCAACACTCGGATGGCTTTGTTTACTGCGTTTCAGTGACAGGCGTTACCGGGGCTCGTGATGGGAAATCGGTCTCTGAGTCTGTCGATACTTTCATTGATCGTGTCAAAAAGAATATTAGAAAAAATCCTGTTTTAGTTGGATTTGGAATACAATCAAAAGAAGATGCTCTCCGTATATCAGCAAAAACAGATGGATTCATTGTAGGTAGCGCTTTGATTCAGGCTATTAAATCAGTATTTCCGCGAAATACCTGGAAAGAAGAGGTTGGTTTGTTCGTAAAAAATCTGCGATAGAGTGATTTTTGGCTTATCCTAACCTAGCCACTATATTTCACTGATATTCAATCTTACTTTAATGATCATGCTTCGTAAGTCACTCTATCTACCCATTTTCGTTGCTTTAAGTTCTGTATTTTTTTTCGCTTGTGATGGTAGTTATAAACCGAGCAGCAGAGGGCAAATTTCAGAGGTAGTGGTTGTAATGGATTCTGTGCATTGGGAATCTGAATTGGGTGATGCCATCCGATCAACCTTCGGTGCAGATATTCAGACAATGCCTCGCCCCGAACCACTGTATGATCTTAGGTTCACCACCATTCGTAAAAATGCTGACCTGGAAGCCATAAAGCTTAATAAAAATGTAATCTTTGTAGCCCCCCTTAATGAGGAATCCAATGTATCTACCTATGTAAATGCTTTACTTAGTGATGAAGTGAAGAGTAGGGTTGTAGAAGGGCAAAATTTCGCATTTCCCTTGCGAGATCGTTGGGCTACAGATCAATGGGTTTTGGTACTTACGGCAAATGATATTCAAACACTGACAGATAATATTTTAAGTGGATACGCTCCGCTGATTAATAACCTGAATGAAGTTGAGAGGGAACGGTGGACGGCTGACGTATTTGAGAAGGCTGAAAACGCCAAACTTGCGGATTCTGTTCTGACAAAACACAACTGGAAAATTCGTTTGCAACACGATTATCAGTTGAGCGTAGATACCTTAGGTTTTGTATCGTTTGCCCGTCTTTTGCCTGAAAATTATCGTTATCTGTGGGTATTTTGGGATGAGAATTTCACTGATGTCACCCAAATCGATGAAAAATGGATCAATGCTAAAAGAGATACTCTATTCAAACAATGGGTTCAAGGGACTAGAGATTCATCCTGGGTGGTTACCCAGTATGAACTTCCTGTTAAAACAGAAGTGATCGATTTTAAAGGTTGGTATACCTTTCATACAAGGGGCTCTTGGAGGATGAACAACTTTTCGATGGGAGGATCATTTATTCAGTATTCTGTTTTTGTACCCGAGCAATCCAGAATGTATTACATCATAGGTAGTGTATTCGCTCCTGCTGTTCCTCATAGAAGATTTATAAATCAGTTTGAGGCGATAGCCTGGACATTTGAGATTTACCCAGATGCTAAGACACCGGGTATTTCCGTACTGCGGTGATTTTAAGAGATCCGAATGAGTAAGCGATACGAACCGTTTGAACGGGCGATTCAACATCGTAAAGAGCAACACCGCTTGCGATCGTTTACTGAATCCCTAATATGTGAAAATCCAGCATACATTACATTATTGGGCAAGCAGTTACTCAATGCAAGTTCGAATGATTATTTAAACTTGAGTACTCACCCGGAAGTGATTTCTGCTGCTCAGAAAGCAGTAGAGGAGTATGGTCTTGGTGCCACAGCTGCCCGTTTTATAAATGGGACAAGGTTACCCCATCTGGCATTTGAGAAGGAGCTAGCAGCTTTTCAAAATAGAGAATCATCTTTGAGTTTTACGAGTGGATATTTGTCGAATTTGGCGCTTCTACAGGCTCTGGGTACGCGTGATGTTGGTATCTATGTCGACAAATTGGCTCATCACTCACTAACTAGTGCTTCCATCCATTCAGATGCCACGGTGTATCGTTTTGTTCACAATGATCTCAATCACTTGGAAGCCCTACTTTCTAAGCACGATAATGAACACAAACTAATACTTACTGAAGCTGTATTCAGTATGGATGGGGATCAAGCTGATATCAACGGACTATGTGTCCTGGCAGAACGTTATGATGCCCTACTTTACATCGACGAAGCACATAGTTTTGGTCTTTTTGGCAAACATGGGGCAGGTTTGTGTGTCGATGTGCCTCGAGTTGATCTTGTGGGTTGTATGTTTGGCAAAGCCTTAGGAGGAGTGGGTGGTGCACTATCGGGATCTGAGTTGATGATGCAATACATTTCCAATTACGCTGGTGCATTTATCTTTACGACGGCGCCATCACCGGTTATGATGGAAGCGTTACGTACCTCTTTGAAATTGATACCCAGTTTAGATTCTGAGAGAACCCGTCTTCAACAACTCTCTTCCTCATTGAGATCTCAACTCCAAAATCTTGGGTTTGAAACGCTTCAATCGAATAGTCAAATTATCCCAGTTTTAATTGGAACAGAGCAAGAAACGCTTGATGTTTCTAGACACCTTCGGGATCACGGGGTATTTGCAGGTGCCATTCGTCCGCCCACTGTTCCAGATGGAACTTCGAGAATACGTTTAAGTTTAACTGCAGCACATACGTCTGAGCACGTAGATCAAATCGTTGATGCCTTTCGTACATGGCTGATCAAAAAGAAATCATGAATATAATTGCTTTCCATGGATGGGCTTGCGATAGTGATGACTGGAAGGCTTGGAAAGAGGTTTTACCTTTTGAATACACCTTTGAACTTTGGGATAGAGGGTATTTTGGAAAAAAAAGAGAGATTACAAGGACAGATATCGATATCGTAATCACCCACTCTATGGGACTTCTGCAAGTGCCCGAAACGATTTTAAGTCAGACCAAGGTTCTTATTGCACTGCATCCATTTGCCTTTTTCCCAAGCACTGAACATGAGCTTGCTGAACGGGTAGTACAACAAATCCATCAGATGATTAAGAACATGACTGTGCGTCCGTCAGATCAAATTCATTTCTTTAGAAGACAGGCTGGTTTAGTGGACCGTTCATTTGAACATGATCATTTGGATATTCCACTGTTGATCGCAGATTTAAAACGGCTAAAGACCGAAATGATTAATTTTGATCTTATTCGTTCGATACCAAGGGTACTATGGGTACATGAAGATCAAGACAGTATCATTCCCATTCAGTCTAGATTGGAATTGGAAAAGGAATTTCCAGATCACAATCATTTTTTGGAAGGACGGGGTTCTCACTCATATTGTCTGAGGAACCCTGAAACCATCATTTCTCGATTATTTCGAAATGAATCCAATTGAAAGTACCATTTCACCGGTAAATGACTTCAATCGTTATGCGGTTTCATATGATCAATTTGCTAGAATTCAACAACTAGCAGCAGATGATCTCGGATCGATTATCGAAAGTCACAAGCATCGAATGCCCAATACAACCATTCTTGAGCTGGGTGCTGGTACTGGTTTTCTGACAGAGCAATTACTTAGGAGGATTCCTCATTCAATTGTGATTGCAACAGATATTTCAGGGGGAATGCTTGATGTTCTACAAAACAAAATGGGCCATACCAAGCAACTACAAATGTCCCTAATGGATGCTAATCACATCAATGGGGCATTCTCAGAAGTAGGGTCTATCGTTTCTGGATTGACGATACAATGGCTCTCAGAACCAGTAAAATCTATCCATCAATGGATGAATTCCATCCATCCAGAAGGAGTTGCATTCATATCTTGGTTAGGAAATGGAAGTTTCCCGGAGTGGAAGTCAATGACTAAAGAACTGGGTGTTTCTTATACAGGAAATTCATTGCCAGGGAATGAGGTAGAACAGTTCATCCGAAACAAAGCAGAACTTAATATCATCGAATATCAGATTCAGCACCGCGCACTGGAATTTGATTCGGCTTTATCCTTTTTCAAGAGTATCCGAAATATTGGGGCATCTACCGAAACTAATCCAAACCAGGAGAAGCGCAGCTTACTTCGTTTGTGTTCCTATTGGGATGAAGTATCTCCAAAAGGTGTTTCAGTGGATCACGAACTACACTATCTTGTACTCGGAAAGATAAAATAAGTGCACCATATGAGTAGTTTTCCAGGATTTTTTATTACGGGTTCAGATACAGATGCAGGAAAAACACTGGTCTCAAGTATACTTGTGAAGCTTCTACATGGAACCTATTGGAAACCTGTACAGTCTGGATCCAATCAAGGATTAGACCGTTTGACTGTTCAAAAACTTACTGGTTTGAGTGATGATCATTTTCTTCCTGAGACCTATGTTTTTAAAGAGCCATTTTCACCTAACCAAGCTGCTACTCTTGAAGATACGCAGATAGATACTCAACATATCATACTTCCTGATCCTTCTCAAATAGTTCACAAACCTGTAATTATTGAGGGTGCTGGAGGGGTAATGGTTCCCTTGAACGCACAAGAGTGTTACATCGATGTGATGCAACGTTGGTCTGTACCCGTCATCATAGTTTGTAGAAATAAACTTGGTGTGATTAATCATATGCTATTAACGATTGAAGCACTCAAAAGCAGAAATATTCCTATAGCGGGTTTTATTTCTAGCGGTGGAAACGGAAATCGTCAAAATTTGGCTGATATCAGCCGAATAGGGGGTATACGTCTAATTGGATCGATACCTGAAATGGATAAAGTAGACTTCAATGAAATTGGATCGATCGTTAAAGAGATTGATTATATCTCAATTGGTTAGGATGTAACTGAACACACCATTTGATACGCTGGTAGTTTTTGCTTTACAAGTTTTTACGGCAAATACATCATTGAAATGGATGTATTTGATTGGTTTTTGATGAATCACTATAGATCTTAAAGCATTCGATCACCAAACATAGTGAATATGCGTATTCAATTATCAAAAAGCCTGATTGCATTTGTATTATCAGCAATTGTTTTAACTACGAATGTAGAGCAGTTGCGAGCTCAGACCGAATCACAGGTTGATTTAGCAGCCATTGAAAAGTTCAAAAAGGAAGGAATAGACAACTCCAAGATTATGGAGACGGCCAGCTGGCTTACCGATGTGTATGGTCCACGACTAACTAATTCCAAGCAAATGAAGCGGGCCAATGAGTACACAAAAAAATACCTTCAGGACTTAGGTCTTTCTAATGTAGGTCTGCATCAATGGGGTCCATTCGGCAAAGGATGGGAGCTCAAGCGATTTGCGATGCACGCGAATACGGAGTTCGGCTATTTCCCGGTGCTAGCTTATCCTAAAGCCTGGTCAACCGCTGCCGGTAAACCCGTAAAAGGGGAGGTCATCTACCTCAAAGTGGATGAAAATACTCCTTTAGAAAGCTATAAAGGTAAACTCAAGGACAAATTCGTTCTTTTAGTACCGCCATTCGACGCAGAACCCAACTGGAGCCCATTGGCTCGTCGACATAACGAAGAGAGCTTACTCCGTTTGGCGAACGCTACACGTCCATTGCCGAACCCTGAAAACCGTGTAAATCCAGGTCAACTTGGACGCGCCCAGCAGGCCGACGAGAAAGCCCTCTTCCTCATGAAGGAGAAGCCGCTTGGAATCATCGACATGAGCTACCGTGGCTGGAACGGCCAGGTTGCCATCAGCGGAGCATCGGTTGCTTATGATCCGAATGCTGGATTCTTGACACGTCCACGTGCGTGGGACATGAACACTCCCGATCCAGGAACACAGATTTCGATGGCACGTGAGCACTACGGACGCATTTACCGCATGCTTGAGAAGGGCGTGAAAGTGACCATGGAGCTCGATATGGCTGTTGAGTTCCAAACTCAAGACCTGATGGGTTACAACACCGTTGGTGAAATTGCCGGCACAGACCCACAGCTCAAGGATGAAATCGTGATGTTGGGCGCTCACCTCGACTCATGGCACACCGGTACCGGCGCAACCGACAACGCCGCCGGTTCGGCTATCATGCTCGAAGCCATGCGCATCCTGAAGGCATCTGGCTTACCTATGAAACGCACTGTGCGCATCGGCCTGTGGAGCGGTGAGGAGCAGGGCCTGATCGGCTCACGCCTGTATGTTGAGGACAAGTTCGGCCGCGTGTCGGGCGACACCCTCTATGCCGGACCTGAGTACGACAAATTCAGCGCCTACTTCAACATCGACAACGGTGGTGGACAAGTGCGCGGCATCTACTTGCAACAGAATGAGCAGCTCCGTTCGACCTTCGCATCCTGGTTGCTGCCGTTCAGTGAGTGGGGTGTTGGTACGGTGAGCTTCAACAACACCGGCGGAACCGACCACCAGTCGTTCGACCGCGTGAACCTGCCAGGCTTCCAGTTCATTCAGGATCCGATGGAGTACAGCACGCTGACCCACCACTCGAACATGGACCTCTGGGAGCGTTTCGTGCCTCAGGATATGATGCGCAATGCCGTGATCTTGGCAACTTTCGCCTACCACGCAGCCAACGCTCCTGAATTGCTCGAGCGCAAGCCGCACAACTACGTGATCCGCAAGAGTGACGGCGTGACCATGGGCAGCAAGTAAGCTGAACAACTTACCTTAGCCCTGATATCGAAAAAGGCGGCTCCGGTTTCGGGGTCGCCTTTTTTATTCAGCCGCTTTCCTGATCCGGTTGTCCAAGGCCGCATGCATCGAGTGGCTGCGGTCTCGCGGTGGTGAGATCATGATTGCGGCACGCCCCTCCAAGTCGGCCTGACGAAACCGGTCATATAACTCAGACGCGAGCAGCCCATAATCACCGCCATACCCATAAAAACCATCCACCGACAGATTTGGGGACGCGTCGGGCGATATGACCAGTGCGTTTGACGGCTTGGCCAGCGACCCATCACCTAATACAAGTTGGACGGGTGTCTTTGGCGCATAGTGGCGATACCGTGTGCCAGGACTCCGCACGACACCCTCGACCCGGTCGGATGCAACGGCTTCTCCAAGCACATCCTCAACCTGTTTTGATGATATCCCTCCAGGACGCAGCACAGCCGCTTGGTCGGACGTCAGATCAAGCACCGTCGATTCGAGTCCAACAGTGCAGGGGCCACCGTCGAGCACATCAACTTCATCCCCAAAATCTTCGACGACGTGGCCGGCGCGGGTCGGACTCGGACGCCCAGACCGGTTCGCACTCGGTGCTGCAAGTGGCCCCGTCTTCTCAATGAGCTGAAGCGCCAGCGGATGGTTCGGCATGCGGATGGCCACGGTGTCGAGCCCTGCTGTGACGCGGTCGGGCACGATGGGGTGGCGCGGCACTACAAGGGCCAGCGGACCCGGCCAGAATGCGTCGGCAAGAGCTTTGACATGCGGATGATCATGCCATGGAGTGAGCACACGCAGCATATCGAGGTTGCTGATGTGCACGATGAGCGGGTTGTCGCCCGGACGTCCCTTGAGCTCGAAAATCCGGTCGAGTGCTGGGATGAGGTCGATCCGCGCGCCGAGCCCGTACACGGTTTCGGTGGGGAAAGCCACCACGCCGCCGCCGTTTATTCGGTCGGCTGCTTCGTCAAGCGATCGTTTCGGCATGGACCTCCTCTGGCTTGAGTTTTTCTAAAAAGGCGATGGCACCTTTCAAACCGGCAACATCATTCACTACAATTCGTACGGCCTGATCTTTTTGGGCCAAGGAATAGGATCCTTTGGCCATCGACTCCAGTCGATCCATCAGTGCCTGAAAATGTCCTCCTTTGTAGTAGTCACCTTCCGTGTTGGCATCCGGACATTGTAACCACATACGCCCTGCTCGTATAGTAACCTTCAAGAACTGCTGTTGAGCAGCTAAAATGCGTACTCGCGCGGCAAAAAGGAGGTTGACGGCATCTTCGGGCATGGCACCGAAGCGGTCGACCAACTCCTCCTGTACCTTATCGAGCTCGGATACATCCTCGGCGCCAGCGATCTTGCGGTAGAGGTTGAGGCGCTCAACCTCATCGAAGATATAATATTTAGGGAGCTGAGCGGAAAGATCCATTTCAACTTGGGTCTCAGGTAAGGCAACGTGGATAGGCAGATCTTTAAAGAGATCTTTAAACTCACTTTCTTTCAGCTCTTGAACCGCCTCATTGAGGATTTTGGTATATAATTCAATTCCGATATCGTTGATAAACCCGCTCTGTTCGGCTCCGAGAATGTCGCCGGCCCCGCGAATATCCAAATCGCGCATAGCAATATGGAATCCGGATCCCAAATCCGAATACTCGACCAAAGCCTGCAATCGACGTCGGGCATCAGCACTCAGATCCTGAATCGGTGGGGTGATCAAATAGCAGAAAGCTTTTCGGTTCGAGCGACCAACGCGTCCACGCAGCTGGTGCAGCTCAGAAAGGCCAAAGTGATCCGCGCGATTAATGATGATGGTGTTTGCATTTGAAATATCAATCCCATTTTCAACAATGTTTGTTGAAACCAACACATCAAACTTGTGGTCATAAAAATCGGTGATTATATGCTCAAGCTCAGTACCCGTCATTTGTCCGTGAGCAAATCTCACACGAATATCGGGTACAATTTCACGGATCATCGCCGAGACTTCTTCAATATTTTGGACTCGATTGTGAATAAAGAAAATTTGTCCACCGCGCGATGTTTCTCTGAGGATGGCATCCCGAATTAGGAAGGGATCAAAGCTGTGAATCTCCGTGTATACGGGCTGACGATTGGGCGGGGGAGTATTTATCACACTCAGATCGCGCGCGCCCATGAGTGAGAGCTGCAACGTACGGGGGATGGGGGTAGCAGTAAGCGTGAGCACATCCACACTATACCGCCATTCCTTGAGTTTTTCCTTGGTTGCCACACCGAAGCGCTGCTCTTCGTCGATAATCATCAATCCCAGATCTTTGAAAACCACATCTTTGGAAATCAGGCGATGGGTGCCGATGATGATATCCACTTTTCCTTCTTTGAGCTTTTTGAGCGTTGCAGTGATTTCAGCGCTGGTTCTGAATCGTGACAATACCTCGATGTTCACCGGGAAATCCTGCATCCGCGAGCGGAAGGTCTTCGCATGCTGGTCGGCTAAAATGGTTGTTGGAACGAGTACGGCCACCTGTTTTTGGTTCATAACCGCCTTGAAGGCTGCCCGCACTGCCACTTCTGTTTTTCCAAAGCCGACGTCGCCACACACAAGACGGTCCATTGGGGTGGATTTCTCCATGTCTGCTTTGACAGCCTCGATGGCGAGGTATTGATCAGGGGTCTCCTCGAACATAAAGGAGGCCTCCATCTCTGTTTGCCATGGATGGTCTTTTTGGAAGGCGAATGCAGTCTGCGCTTTACGTTTAGCGTACAGGAGGATAAGCTCGCGCGCAATATCTTTAAGTCGGCTTTTGGTCTTCGCTTTTTTACGAGCCCACTCACCCGTTCCTAATTTCGTGACCTGGGGTGGGGCGCCTTCTTTACCAGAGTACTTCTGCAGCTTGTGCAGACTTACAACATTCACATACATCAGGGAGTCTTCGGCATAGCGAAGTACAACCGACTCCTGGGGGAGATCTCGTACTTTGATGGTCTTGAAACCCTCAAAGCGTCCAATTCCAAAATCGACGTGAACAACGTAATCGCCAATGTGGAGATCGCGAAGCTCTTTTTGGCTGATTCCACCTCGTTTTACACGTTTTGAGATGGGTCGGTAGTAACGATTGAAGATCTGGTGATCCGTGTACAGTGCAAAGTGCTCCTCTTTACACTGAAATCCACGCCACAGACGATCTAAACTGAGTCGATAGTTTAACTGATTTCCATCCTTTAAGAGCTCTTCGAAACGATCGCGTTGGCCTTCGTTATCACATAAGATCTGAGTTTCGATCCCTTCAGAGCTCAGACTTTCCAGATGTTGGCGTAGCAGTTTTATCGATCCATTGAAATCGGGCTGTGGACTGGTGCCGAAGTCGATTGAGTGCTGTTCTTCTTGGAAGGATCCACTGATAGCGATGCGCTTGAAGCTAAAAAGCGTGTTCTTGAACTCTTTCTCACTTAGAAAGAGTTCTTCCGGAGCTTGGTGAGTTCCTGCTTTGTATGCTTTTTGTGCCGCCTCGAAACGCGATTGTAGCTCAGCCACAATGTGTTCTGGTTGGAGAACAACTACAATGGCTTCAGGGTCGATAAATTGGATTACATGACTGAGCTCATTCTCTTTTTGCTGAAGTGCAGGTACAAATCTGATCTGATCTAAAAAGCTGATTGATCGTTGTGTGGAAACTTCGAATTCGCGTAGGGAGTCGATTTCGTCTCCAAAAAATTCGAGTCGAACAGGATAATCGGTATTGTAGGGGTACACGTCTAGGATCCCACCGCGCTTGGCATACTCTCCGGGATTCTCAACGAAGGTGACTAGGCTATAACCAGAGACACTCAAAAAATCGATAATCTGTTCAATGGAAATGTGTGTGCTTTTGAACAGTTGTAAAGAGCGTTCTGCTAATCGACTGGGATCTGGTACTTTATCAAAGAGAGCATCTGCAGAACAGATTAAGCAATTTAAAGAGTTATTCGCGACGAGTTCCATCACCTCTGTTCGGCGAACACTGGCGTAAAGATCCCGAACCTGATCTGAATCGTATGGCTTATGATTTGTAGGAGGAAGTAGCTCCGTATTTGATACATTCAAAGCATCCAGATCGGCTTTAATAAATTGGGCATGTTCCAGATCAGGTGTTATGACGACAAGATGTTTCTTGCGTTCAATTAGTCCTGAAATCAAAAAAGATGTCGCAGAACCAATACATCGATCGATTTTTAGTGGTTTATTCTGAGCTTCAACCTGCTCGAATACTTCCTGAACCTTCGACCGAAATCGATCTTGAATAGATGATAATGCCATAAATGATGCTATATTCCAGCAAAGATACGCAAATTAGCTAGGCGGTTGAACAGTACTGGTCTCTGTAGAATAAAAATCACAAAATGACGGATAATATTCCCAAAATCCCCACAAAACCTTGGTTTATCCGACTAGGTTTATATCTGATCCTTGTTGCATTGAGTTTTGTTTTGGTTTGGGTTTCAAGGTCAACACGGATCAACAATAGTCAGGCCTTGATCAATCGGGATGCTAAAGACACCGTTTTATATGTATATGAGAATGAACCTATTGAAGCGGCTATAGCAGCTCTAGACAGTGTAGGATATTCTTTTGACGCCAATGAGTTACTGTGGGTCGCTGATATGTTGGGATACCGATCACAGCGCCCAGGCAGATATGAACTTGCTAAAGATCTTTCTTATCGAGAAGTACTAACCAAATTAGCACGTGGTCAACAAGATCCCATACGATTAACCATTTACCCTGGCAAGTACGAGCAGGAGATCGTTGCGGATCTGGATGAGAACTTCAAATTTTCGGCCGAAGAATTTCTGGAAACAGCGAATTCCATCTCATTTTTAGACTCGCTAGGTATATCAAGAGCAGACCTGGTGGCATACCTTCACCCCGACACCTATGAATTTTATTGGACAATGTCGCCTAGGGGACTTATCCAACGTTTAAAATCTGAATTAGAGAATAAGGTTTCAGATGAACTTGTGAATGAGATAAAACGAAGGAATATAAGTCTATCTGAAGTGCTGACGATGGCATCAATTATACAAGGAGAGGCACTTTTTAGAGATGAAATGCCACGTATTTCCGGATTGTACTGGAATCGTATTCGCATTGGTATGCCTCTGCAAGCCGATCCAACAGTAGGTTATGCATTAGGGGCAAAAAGACGTTTGTTTTATTCTGATTACGCTGTAAATCATCCCTACAATACCTACAAAAAGAGCGGACTTCCACCCGGTCCTATCAATAATCCTACGATAAAAGCGATTGAAGCAGCAGTGTTTCCGGAAAAACATGAGTTTATCTATATGGTAGCGAATCCTGAGGGCAGACACGTTTTTTCCAAAGATTATGCAAGTCATCAAAGTGCTGCTCGTAAATGGAGAAATTATCTTAATAATCGCTAGGAAAAACGTAAATCACCCCAGTGATATTAGCTTCTTTTACTGGTCTCGAAATGATTTAATTGCTAAAAGAGAAATCAATCCGTTCTCTTCCGGAGCTCGTCAGACGATAAAAATAAACATCACTATTTACTCTATTTTGATCAAATTTAATCGGAACAGCAAGGCCTCTGAAGGGGGGGCGGTTTTTTAAATGATAGGTCCAGGTGGTTTGATTTTTAGAAAAATCAACCAAGGAGCTTATCAGAGCAGCTGCATCAAAACCGATATATGAATAGACATCGGTTTCAAATTCTACATAATTCTTGTAGGCAGTTTTTAGATCAGATAGCGATTTACCAATTGGATTTTCATCATAAGGGCTGTAGGTGTATACACGGTAATCACGCTTTATTCGTGATGGTATCGTGATATAGTTGAGATTTTGAGTCCCTAAGATGCTGATTTTTTTTCCGGTTGCATCAAGGGATGCAGTGGTACGATCAAACAATCTTTTTGACTCTGGATTAGAGCTCACAAAAAGTAGAGCTTCCACTAGATTGTGTGAATTATCCGGTTCAACTTCTGTTTTTAATGTTCTCAGTACATTTCTAAAATCATTATCACTAATTTTGCTTAGATCACCGAAATTATGGGTGATGGTACCACCTAATCGCTCAAATTCATCAATAAAATGATCAGCTTCCAGACCTGACAATGTATCTTGATCAGTTACAATAATGACGTTTTTAAGCTGAAGTTCTAATGCAGTAAATCGGGCAAATGCGATAGCTCTTTGTTTTACACCGGGATTGAGTTGAAATAAATTTAGACGGCCATCGGTTAACAAAGGATCGTTAGCTAGAGGCGCAATTACAGGTACGGAATGTTGTGACAATTCTTTAGACACCTCTTTCACAGCATTTGAGCTGATGGGTCCAATCACCGCATCGATAAATTCAGTCTGTACCCAGGTATTCAGTTCGTTAAGATTATCAAGTTCGGGTTTTAGCCTAAAGAATGATAAACGGAAGCTAATATTTGGATGATTGGTATTATACTGATCCATCCAAACTTGAATACCTCCATAAAGACTTCTACTAACGTTATAAAGCTCGTGTCGTTTCGGATGATCTGGAAGAATAACACCAAGTTTATAAAAGTGGTGACTGAATTGATCAGATCGTAAACCTTCGGAATATTGAGTAAAAAGTGCATCAGAGCCGAGGTAACGCTCAATATCCGATATAGCAGATGCATAGTTTTTGTCGAACCAGCGTTTATTTATTTGCACATAACGTTTAGCACTATCTATATCTAGTTTGCCAATATGATATTTAAATAATTCAAACTTAAAATCTTGCTGTGTCGTAATCCTTACAAGTTCATCAGATTGTTCTCTACTGAGCCAATGTATCGTTTGGAAATAAAATATTGCTGCATCTCGTCTTAATACCGCTGTTTTAGAATTTTTCTTAAGTTCAAAAGTGATCTCTAGGGTTTCATGCACCTGTTTACGATAGAATTGTAAAACCGCAAGAGTGAAAAGAGCATCTTCTCTAAGAGCAGGAAGCGGGTTATTTATTAATGGTAAAACACGTTCATACGCCTGTTGAAAAGAAGCTTGTTTAGTCAATATTTTGACTTTTAAAAGCTCAGACTGAGGAGTGTCGACACCTGTTAGTAATTCCCATGATTGATCCAGATCACCATTCTCGTAAAATTCTAATGCTTTTGACAAAGTGATTTGAACATCACTTTGTTGAGATAATGCTGTATTTAGGTTTACAAGAAGAATTAATATGATGAAGGTACAACGAAGCATAGTGCATTATAGACTATTATTCCCATTCGATCGTCGCAGGTGGTTTTGAGCTAATATCATATACGACTCTATTAATTCCACGTACTTCGTTGATTATCCTATTTGATACTAATGAAAGAAAATCATAAGGTAAATGAGCCCAGTCTGCCGTCATTCCATCTACACTGGTAACCGCTCTTACTCCTAAAACGTGCTCATAGGTTCTTTCGTCACCCATTACTCCAACGCTTTGAACAGGTAAAATTACAACAAAAGCTTGCCAAACCTGATCGTAGAGCTTGTGATTGTGTAACTCGTCGATAAAAATTTGGTCAGCATCACGCAGTATATCTAATTTCTCTTTTGTGATATCAGATAAGACTCGAATAGCCAAACCAGGACCAGGGAAGGGGTGTCTGTTTATAAAATGCTCTGGTATTCCAAGACTGCGTCCAACAGCCCTTACTTCATCTTTGAATAGCTCACGCATTGGCTCTAGAAGCTTTAGTTTCATTTTCTCAGGCAGACCACCAACGTTGTGATGGGATTTAATGGTTGCCGATGGACCTTTGAATGATACACTTTCAATTACATCGGGATATAACGTGCCTTGAGCCAGAAAATGATAGTTTTCGTCGTTTTTAAGTTCATCTTCGAAGACGTCTATGAACGTTTTTCCAATGATTTTACGCTTCGTTTCTGGATCGGTGACCTCTTTTAATCGGTCCAGAAAAAGATCTGAGGCATCAACACCCTTCACCGGTAAGTGAAGATCCTTGTCGAAGATTTCAAGTACGTTTTTGAACTCATTTTTGCGAAGGAGCCCATTATCCACAAATACACACTGGAGTTGATCACCAATGGCTTTATGAATTAAAACCGCGGTTACGGTAGAATCAACTCCGCCAGATAAACCACAGATAACTTTTTTATCACCAACAAGCGCTTTGATGGCATCTATGGATGATTGAATGAAGGAATCTGGGGTCCATGTGCCTTCAAGACCACAAATGGATAGGGTGAAGTTTTTTAAAAGATCTTTACCATAGGGAGAGTGGACCACTTCAGGGTGAAATTGAACTCCCCAAATGGGTTTAATTCGATGTCGAACCGCAGCTACTGGTACAGTTTGAGTATGCGCTATGATTTCATAATCGGAAGGAAGTTCATGAATGTGGTCTCCATGACTCATCCACACGGAACAGCTAGAAGGGGAATCCTTGAAAAGATCATCTTTATTGTCGACGATTAATTCGGCACGACCAAACTCTCTTTTGATGCCTTTGTCAACACTTCCTGGCACTTCAGTATGTGATAAAATTTGTAGGCCGTAACAGATTCCTAAAATAGGAACATTGAGTTCAAATACCTGTGGATTCAGATGAGGTGCATCAACATCATTTACGCTTTTGGGTCCACCGGACAGGATGATGCCCTTAGGATTATAGCTGAAATTGCTCAAATCATGATCATAGGGGTAAATTTCACAGTATACGTTTAACTCTCGGATGCGTCTTGCAATGAGCTGAGTATATTGTGAGCCAAAATCAAGAATTAGAATCCAATCGTGCATATTAGAAAAGCGGTCAGGTAAAAAAGAAAAGGGTCATGAAGACCCTGAAGATTTAAGCGATGATATTTTGATAGGCTTCGGAGTCGAGTAATTGATCAAATTGACTTGGATCACTCATCTCGATTTTTACAAGCCAGCCATTCCCATAGGGGTCATTATTGACCAGTTCTGGATCATTTTCCAAATCAGAGTTGAATTCAGTGATTTTACCACTTACAGGCATGTATAATTCAGATACTGTTTTAACAGCTTCAATGGTTCCGAAACTATCATCTTGACTTACATGATCACCAACTGAATTGATGTCTACAAAAACAATATCACCCAATTCGCCTTGTGCAAAATCAGTGATACCTACAGTTGCTGTTCCATCTCCGTTATTACGGATCCATTCGTGCTCTTTGGTGTACTTTAATTCTGATGGGATATTTGCCATAATGAAAGCCTATGGATTGAAGTGAAAATCTGTTTCGAGAAAACGGGTATTGATGGTACTATTGATGAAATTATCGTCGTTCAATAGCTGAATATGATATGGTATTGTTGTTTTGATACCTTCAATGATGAACTCTTGTAGTGCCCTGATCATACGCTTACGAGCTTCTTCGCGAGTTGGGGCACTTACTATGAGTTTTGCGATCATTGAATCGTAGTTAGGTGGTACCACATAACCAGAATATACATGGGTATCGATACGAACACTGTGTCCCCCCGGTGGATGAAATACCGTGATCTTTCCGGCTGATGGTCTGAACCCATTAGCCGGATCTTCGGCATTGATACGGCATTCGATGGAGTGTCCCCTCATTTTAAGAGGTCTCTTCTCTAGAGGCATACCGTAGGCAATCTCTATCTGACTTTTTATCAGATCGTAATTAGTAACCTCTTCTGTTACCGGATGTTCTACCTGGATTCGAGTATTCATCTCCATGAAATAGAAGTCTTTATTCTTATCCAAGAGAAATTCTATTGTACCAGCACCGAGATAATCTACAGTTTTAGCAGCTGCAACAGCTGCTTGACCCATACGTTCGCGTAATTCAGCATCTAAGACGGGGGAGGGAGCTTCTTCGACTAGTTTTTGATGACGTCGCTGGAGAGTGCAGTCACGTTCGCCTAGGTGGATGATATTTCCGTGTTTGTCACCAAGAATTTGAATTTCGACGTGGCGAGGTTCAACAACGAACTTCTCCATGTAAACGTCAGGGCAGTTAAATGCTGCGCGTGCCTCTTCACGTGCAGATTCGTACTGTCGGACGATCTCAGACTCTTCTTTCACGATTCTCATACCACGTCCACCACCACCTGCGCTAGCCTTAATAATTACCGGATAGCCAATTTTTTGAGCTGTTTTCACTGCATGATCAGCAGATTCAAGTAAACCATCACTACCAGGAACAACAGGGACCCCGTTTTTGATCATGTTGTCTTTGGCTTTAGACTTGTCTCCCATGGTTTCGATCATATAGGGAGTTGGACCTATGAAGGTGATATTGTGCTCTTCACATATGCGTGAAAACTCAGCATTCTCGGCTAAAAAACCATAACCAGGGTGAATAGCTTCAGCATTAGTGATTTCAGCCGCAGCTAGGAGTCGTGGAATCTTAAGGTAGCTCTCTCTACTAGGTGCTGGTCCAATACAAACGGCTTCATCTGCAAATTTAACATGAAGGCTATTGGCATCTGCAGTGGAATAAACCGCCACTGTTTTGATCCCCATTTCCTTACACGTACGGATGATCCTCAGGGCTATTTCACCTCTGTTAGCGATCAGAATTTTTTTAAACATGAGACCTGTTTCAGGAAAGCTCGATTTCGAATAGTGGTTGGTCAAATTCTACAGGTTGACCATTTTCAGCGATTACACGAACAATTTTACCAGAGAATTCAGATTCGATTTCGTTCATGATTTTCATTGCTTCGATGATGCAGAGAGCATCACCTTTGGATACAGTTTTGCCTACTTCAACAAAAGCTGGACTGTCAGGCGATGGAGCCTTGTAGAATGTTCCAACGATTGGAGATTTTATAATTGTATTGGAAGAGGAATTAGAAACTGCTGGAGCACTGCTTGTACTAGCATTACTACTTGCAACTGGAAGGGTTACTTCGACAGGAGCTGATTGTACGGGTGGAGCACTAAAAACAGGGGGGAGCGTGTAGCTTTGAGCCTCTGCTTGCTTTTTGATTTTAATTTTAAATTCACCCTCTTCGATAGATACTTCACTTACATCGCTCTCGGCGATCATATTGAGAAGGTTTTTGATCAATTTGAGATCCATAGCAATCCTCTTGGTTAATTTTACTGCTTAACACGCTCGATGTATGAGCCCGTACGAGTATCTACTCGTAACATGTCGCCTTCATTGATAAATAAGGGCACATTTATACTAGCACCCGACTCTAAGGTTGCCGGTTTAGTGGCATTATTTGCGGTATCTCCCTTAACACCAGGTTCTGTCTGAGTGACAGTAAGATTCACATGATCAGGTAATTCAGCAAAAAGAACCGTGTTCGTTTCTGCGTTGATTACAACGGTTACGATTTCTCCTTCCTTCATGAACTCAACTTTGTCCATGTTGTTCTGATTAATCATAATCTGCTCATATGATTCCTGATGCATAAAATGAAGCATTTCGCCATCTGAGTATAAGAACTGATACGGATGACGCTCTACTCTAACAGTCTCAAGACTTTCACCCGAACGGAAGGTTTTATCAAGGGTTTTTCCATTTACGACACCTTTTACTTTCGTGCGAACAAAGGCGCCCCCTTTACCTGGTTTTACGTGAAGAAACTCTATTACTTGATAAATTTGACCGTCAAGAACAATCGTAATGCCGTTCTTGATGTCGGCTGTCGTAATTTTAGGCATAAATCGGTTTTTTGTTAGTCCTTTAAGCTTGCTGAGTGTTTGTTAAAACAGGTTGAATATTGTAATACCAAAAACAACAGCTATGAGGACGGGACATATGTAGGTTATGAAAATCGGCCATAAGGTACGGAATTTTGAGGAATCAAGTCCTTCAAATCCTTCCTTTATTTCTAGTAATGCACTTTCTGTTTTCCAGAACCATCCCAAAAAGATACATATCATCAAACCGCCAAGTGGCAAACCAATGTCATTAAAAATCAATGAGAGTCGATCGATCCAGTTGATGTCAAATGCCACGATAGTTGTAAGCACTGCCACAACTGCTCCAACAGTGAGTGCTGCTTTAGTTCTTGATAAACCCCATTCGTCAATTACATATGATACAGGCACTTCAAGTAGTGATATTGTTGAAGTCAATGCAGCCATACCTAAAAGAACGAAGAATACTACTCCAAAAAAGACTCCAAGACCTGTACCCATATTGTGAAATAAGGCAGGTAAAACATCAAAAACCAAACGTGTACTTGCTATAAGTTTACCATTTTCAGTAAAAATCTGAATACCGCTGTTAGAAGCAACATACATTGCTGGGATGATTAACAATCCAGCAAAAAATGCTACTCCTAAATCTGAAAGAGTTACATATGCAGCCGCTTCAGGTAAATTTTGTTTCTTGCTCAAATATGATCCATAAGTAATCAGAGCTCCCATACCAAGAGAAAGAGAAAAGAAGGCTTGTCCCATAGCTGCAAAGACAAGCTGCGGATTTATTTTACTAAAATCAGGATACAGATATACCTTTAAGCCCTCCATCGCACCATCTTGAAACATAACATAGACGATCATAGTTAATATGATCACCAGAAGGGCAGGCATCATTATTTTATTTGCTCGTTCGATTCCACCACTCACACCACCTTTTATAATCAGAATAGTTGATGCCAAGAAAAGCAAAGCAAAAAGAGCGTTTTTCCAACCAAGTGTTACATCTTTCAGAACGGTGACGGCACCAGTATATCCGACAAAAAAGGCTATTTCCTCAAACACATAACCAAGGGTCCAACCTGCTACCACAAGGTAAAACGATAAAATCATTACACCGCATATAATGCCCCATGCACCAATTAATCCGAAGATTTTTTTATCACCTGCCAAGGCCTTAAATGCTCCTACAGGATTTCGTCCTGTCCTACGCCCAATCGTTAATTCAGCAATCATTACAGGAAACCCAACTAGAAAACAGGCAAGAATGTAAACCAATAAAAATGCAGCACCACCATTTTCGGCAACAACACTTGGGTATTTCCAGATATTTCCCAAACCTACAGCAGATCCAGCTGCAGCTAATACGAATCCGATTTTAGAACTCCATAAACCACGATTGTTTTCAGTATCGATAGCAGCCAATGTGTCTCCTTTTTTGAGATTTTGGGATAGGGAAAGCTTTTGGTCAATTATAATCGCAACTGTCTTAAAACATACCCAGAAGCAGGTGGTAGTATAACTCTTCCCGAAATTTTTGCCAAAGATTTATTACTAGCAAAATGCTCCGTCACGATGATTTCCCAAAATCCGTCTGGTAGTTCCAATTCGTGACTTAAAAAATTGTTTCCATTTAAACCGATAAAGTATTGATACGGATCATTTGCAGACTGCCCATTGATATATAAATTAATGATCAAAGGATCACTGTCAGCTCGAAAATTCAAAGCATCCGGATCAGATTTTCGAAGAGCTGGGCTCTGATTTCGTATGTCAATTAAACCACGATAATATTCATAAAGAGCTCCGTTACGATCTAAATCCCCATAGTTTATGTAGTTTGTCGCATTATCTTTTTCATAACTATTGTGGTCCAAAAACCCAGATCTAGGATCATTAACAGGATCAGGACAAATCCATTTGGTTCTTGCAAATTCTTGTCCTTGATGAATCATACATACGCCTTGACTAACCATTAAAACAACCGCTGCTAGCCGGGCTATTCTTTCTTCTTGATCACTCAATTGAATAATCGATTCTCGATCTGTCTTTTGAGTGTTTAGATGGGGTCTTAAAGCGAGTCTGATAAAGTCACCAAGTGTATTGCCATCATGACTTTCAAGATAATTGAGACTGCTTTTACTTGTCTCAAATCGTCCATTTGAATACCCTAGGATAGAACCTCTTAGAAAATTTTCTATTGAGCTGTGATTGGTCTCATGTTGCCAATCACCAAAAATAAAACCCCGGTTATCAACAGGATCTGAACCTTTTACCCCATTTCGGATTTGATCATTCCAGGCAATCCACCCACGTTTGCCAAATTCAGTTGGATTGTAACCACCACCCCAGGGTTCAGCGATCAGTATAATGTTTGGATTCCTTTTTTTTGCCTCAAGTGTTATTCGATCAATTGTGGACCAATCTATTAAATGTGCCAAATCAAAACGAAATCCATCGATATGAAATTCTTCTATCCAATAGCAAATGGACTCAACAATAAGATCTTGGAATATAGGATGTTCGGTATTTGAATCATTACCACAGCCACTTTGGGACTGATAATTGTGATTTTCATCTAATCGCAAGAAATCTGCTTTTGATGAATATTTCAATGGATTTAAGTCATACTCGGAAACATGATTATATACCACATCAAGTATCACAGCAATACCTTCTTTGTGAAGTTCTTTTACAACTTGTTTTAACTCATTTCTTGCAGTAGTTGTTAATCCAGCAACCGCATCATGATCTTGATTTTGATCAGAGGCATAAAGTGTTTCTGGGACAAAATAATGGGATGTCATATACCCCCAGTGATTATGCCCATAATAGTTCCAGGTATTTGAAATCCCATTTGGCAACGATTCTAGGTAGGGAGGTTCAAATCTTGCTGCCTTTTGAAGTGGTAGAAATTCCACAGCATTAATCCCAAGATGTTTCAGATAGTGTATCCCACCCCTAATTCCAGCTTCAATAAAACCTTTGTAAGTGCCTGGATACTGTACGCCAGCGGATGGATGGGCTGTAAAATCCTTTAAATGAGCTTCGTATATAATGAGATCTCTTGGATCCTCTATAGCTAAACAGAGGTCATCCTCCCAATCAAATGTTTTTTGATC
>Ga0169931_10000387_pt1 | contig 71819 bp, 60 predicted proteins | sample Kivu_15m_20L_FD_129675 | JGI IMG/M metagenome (GOLD analysis project Ga0169931, IMG submission 129675) | Freshwater microbial communities from Lake Kivu, Western Province, Rwanda to study Microbial Dark Matter (Phase II) - Kivu_15m_20L... | ecosystem: Environmental > Aquatic > Freshwater > Lake... | reverse complement strand
GCGTTCTACAACCGCGTCCGAAGGCACTCGGCTCTGGGGTACGTCGCCCCGGACGAGTACGAGCGGGCGTACAACCAAACCCACCGCTAAACGTTGTCCACTTTTCGTGGGGAACTCCACTCACCAGACCCGCCTACCGACTCCCACAACCAGCAACTGCGTAACTCCTAAGGATGAACGGGATAGACAGGATCGAAGATTGTTGATTCCATCCTGTCTATCCCGTTCATCCTGTCAAAGTTCTTTGTTATCCGGTTCGTCGATCTCCATTTGCAGCAGCGCCAGCGCGAGCGTTTTGCCCTGCGTGTCGGTGCGGAGCGAGCGACTCGCGCCGCCGGCCAGCGCGTCGTACAGCACGAAGTTCAGCCCGCGCACGTTCGCGGCCTCGAACCGCTCGACGCGGGTCGCGCCCAGCGGCGCGAAGTACGCCGCGACCACTTCCGCGGTGAGGTGTTTTGAGAGCCACGCGAACCCGGCGTCGGTGTAGGCGATCACCGCGACGTTCGCGTGGTTGCCCTTGTCGCCGCTGCGCCCGTGCGCGATCCGCGAGAGCGGAACCTTCGCCATCACAGCACCTCGACTTTCGGCGCGACCGCGCTTTTGGCGATCAGAGCGGGCCAGTACGCGAACACCTCGCGCACCGGCGGGCGGCCCACCGTGTAGCCGGTCGTGCCCGCGAACCCGCTCGTCACCAGCGGCGCGAACTCTTTGGTGAAGCGCTCGACGGCGGCCTTCCGCGGGTCGCGCACCGCTACCCTCATTACCACTTCTTTTGGGAAGTCCGTTTCGTTCGATCCCGCTCGACCGGCCGAAAACGGCCGGGTCGCGGGATCGAACGAAACGGACGGCGGCTCGGCTTTCGGTAGAACGCCGGGCACCACGTCGCCCGCGCCGATTACTTCGACGTAACTGTGCGCGAACGCGAACCCCGCGGCCTTCAGTTTCTCCAAGATGATCGCGCCCGAGGCGCGTGCCTTCGCGACGGCGTTCGGCCCGGTGATGACGAGCGTGCCCGCGGAGGCGAATCCGTCGCGGTAGGAAACCGAAACCTTGTACGTGTCCGTGAGCCCGTTCGCGGTGCCGCCGGTCACGCCCACCACGTCTGCGCCGAGTTGCGACAGCTTCACGGTGGTGAAGTCTGCGACCACGTCCGGCGTGAAGTACCGCGCCGGGTCGCCCACTTCGTACAGCAGTTGCTCGGCCACCGTTTCGACGTTCACCGCGCCGCCGGTGTTCGCGGGCTTGCTGACCGTGAACGTTCCATCGGCGGCGATCTCCGCGATGGGGTAGCCGACGTCTTCGAGGCGCGTGGTCGCGTCCGCGTTCACCCACAGCCCGCCGGTGGCTTGGGCGCCGCACTCAATGAGGTGTCCGGCGACGGTCCCGGCCGCGAGGCGGTCCAAGTCGCTTTCGCCGAAGCCCCACCCGAACTCGTGCGCTGCGGGTCCGACCGTGAGCGAAGCGTCCGCGACGCGCCCGGTAATCACGATCTCCGCGCCGAGTTTCAGCGCCTCCGCGATCGGCTTCGCACCGAGGTACGCGTTCGCGCTCACCACTTTGTCGCGGATGGTGGAAAGCGGCGCGCCGTTGTCCAAGTGATTCAGCGCGTGCCCGGCGGCGAAGAGTTCGTCGAGTCGCGGGTAGAGGTCGTCGCCGCTGACCACCGCGATTCGCTTCGTGAGGCCGGCCTTCGCGAGCGCGGCTTGCGCGGCCCGCGCGCACGCGTGCGGGTTCATCCCTCCGGCGTTCGTGACGATCTTCAGGTGCGGTTGCTCGCGCAGCGTCGGCGCGAGCGAGTGCAGTACGTCGATGAAGTCGGTAGCGTAGCCGGCGTTCGCGTCCTTCGCCTTGATTAAGGCGAGGATCGACATGGTGAGTTCGGCGAGGTATTCGAGGGTGAGGTAGTGCAGGCGGCCGGTGCGCGCGAGCCGCGCCGGGGCGTCGAGATTGTCGCCCCAGAACCCGCACCCGTTGCCGATTCGCACGCGATCCATGTGGCGCACCGGAAGAGGAGATGCCCGCGGGCATTGTACGCCCGGTGCGCGCGAACGGCGCTTGCCCGCGCGCCGCGGCCCCTTTACGCTAGCGCCGTTCCAGAGCGGAGGTGGACCGTGGAGTTCCGCGTTCTCGGCCCCGGCGACGTGGGCCTGCTGTACGAACTGCTCGACGTGTTCGTGCGGGCCTTCGAAGACCCGGACACCTACGGTGCGGCCCGCCCGGACGCCGCCTATCTCGGGGCGCTGCTCGGCAGCCCAGAGTTCGTGGCGCTCGTCGCGCTGTGCGACGGGCGCGTGGTCGGCGGGCTTGCGGCCTACGTGCTGACCAAGTTCGAGCGGGCGCGCGCCGAGGTGTACATTTACGACCTCGCGGTGGACGAACCGTTCCGGCGGCGGGGCGCGGCCACGGGCCTCTTGGACGCGGTGCGCGCGGTCGCGGTGGCGCGGGGCGCGTGGGCGGTGTACGTTCAGGCGGACCGGGCCGACGCCCCCGCGGTGGCGCTGTACTCGAAGTTCGGCCGCGCCGAAAACGTGCTCCACTTCGACCTGTTGCCGCCCACGTGACCGGACGGAGAAGCGCGTGGACGATCTCACCGACATCGAGCGGCAGTTGCTCCGCGCCGCGCTCGAACTCGGGTTCGGGCCGGATACCGATCTGTCCCGCGCCAACACCGCGCGCGTGGTGAATCGTGTGCTCGCGTGGCGCGGCCTGAGTGCCGAACAGATCGACGACGGTTGGCGCTCCGACGGCTGCCCGCCCGACCACGCGACGGTGTACGCGGCGCTAGCGCGCATGACCCAAGAGCGGCACAGCGCCGGTCCCGGGCGCGCACCGGAGCGCCCCGGACCGGCGCTGTTCGAGGGCGGTGGCAACTGGGGCGCACCCGGCGACCCGGACGCGCCGGCTTGTGCGCCCCAATACAATTCGTGCCGACTCACCGAGGAGGGCGAACGCCGCGCCCGCGCGCTCGCACATTAGTGGCACCGGCCCTTTGGGTCGTTTCGCTTCCGCGCTCACTCGCCGTTGAGGGCGCGGTCGAGGTTCACCGCGGCCGAGATCAGGCCCAAGTGCGTGAACGCCTGCGGGAAGTTCCCGAGCGCCTCGCCGCTCGGCCCGGTCTGCTCCGCGTACAGCCCCAAGTGGTTCGCGTACCCCAGCATCTGCTCGAACCGGAGCCGCGCTTCCGCGAGCAACTTCGGGTCGGTGCGGCCGGCGCGCGTCAGCGCCTCGATGAGCCAGAACGAGCACATGTTGAAGGTGCCCTCTTCCCCGGGCAGGCCGTCCGGGGCCTGCTTCGGGTCGTAGCGGTACAGCAGGCCGTCGGCCGCGAGGCCGCCCTTGCGCACCGGCGCGCGGATCGCGTCCAGCGTGCTCAACATGCGCGGGTCGTTCGGCGCGGTGAAGAACACCAGCGGCATGAGCAGCACCGAGGCGTCGAGCGCGTCGGACCCGTAGCTCTGCACGAACGAGCCGCGGTCGCGGTTCCAGCCCTTTGCCATCACCTCTTCGAGGATCGCGTCGCGGGCCGCGAGCCACTTGGGGCGGTTCGCCGGGAACGAGTGCTTGTCGGCGAGGCGCAACCCGCGGTCCAGCGCCACCCAGCACAGCACCCGCGAGTACACGAAGTCGCGCCGGCCCCCGCGCACCTCCCAGATGCCCTCGTCGGGCCGCTGCCAGTTGTCGCTCACCCAGTCGAGCATGTGCCGCAGGCGGCACCAGTCGTCGTAGCCCACCGGCAGCGCGTGCTTGTTGTACAGGTACACGGCGTCCATCAGTTCGCCGTAGATGTCGAGTTGCAACTGGCCGTGCGCGCCGTTGCCGACGCGCACCGGTTTGGACCCCTTGTAGCCGTCCAAGTGGGGCAGTTCGAACTCGTCGAGTTCGGTGCGCCCGTCGATGCCGTACATGAGCTGCAGCGGCCCCTCGCCCGCGCCCTCCGGGCCGCGCCACCGGCCGCGGAGCCAGTCTTGGAACCGGATCGCCTCTTCGGTGAAGCCGACGCGGAGCAGCGCGTACACGGTGAACGCGGCGTCGCGGACCCACGTGTACCGGTAGTCCCAGTTGCGCACCCCGCCGATCCCTTCCGGCAGGCTCGTGGTGGGCGCGGCGACGATCGCCCCGGTCGGCTCGTAGGTCATCAGCTTGAGCGCCAGCGCCGAGCGCGTCACGTGGTCCTGCCAGCGGCCCTTGTAGGTGCAGCGGCTCACCCAGTTCTGCCAGTAATCGACGGTGCGCTGGAACAGCGCGCCGGTGCCCGCAGGTGTGGGGCACCCGCCGGACTTCGTGCCGGGTTCGACCGCGCGCAACACGAACGTGCGCTCCTCGCCGGCGCGGAGCACGAACTCGCCCACCGCGCCGCCGTTGGGGTCGAGGCGCAGTTCGACCGGGGTGGCGAGCGCCAGCGACAGGCCGGGGCCGTCGAACCGGATGCCGCTGTCGTCGTAGGTGGCGGTGTGCTCGGCCCGCGCGTAGTCGAACGCCGGGCGGCACTCCACGCGGATCGCCAGTTCGCCGGTGACGACGTGTACGCGGCGCACCAGTTGGTGCTCGGCGTCGTCCCCGGGCCGCGGCACCGGCATGAAGTCGATCACCTCGGCGATGCCGTCCGGGTGCAGGAACCGGCTCACGAGCACGTTCGTGTCGGGCCAGTAGAACTGCTTGTGCCGCGCGCCGCCCACCGTGGGGGCGATACTGAAGTGTCCGCCGATCCGGTCGTCGAGGAGCGCCGCGAACACGCTGGGCGAATCGAACCGCGGCAGGCACAGCCAGTCGATCGACCCGTTGCGGCCCACGAGCGCGGCCGTGCGCAGGTTCCCGATAATCCCGTGGTGTTCGATGGGCAGGTAGGGCACGGCCGCTCCCGGGGAGGGTGGGTACGGAGACGCACATTCTACGCGCCCCCGGGCCGCGGGCGGCAACCCGAGCGCCTTCACTTCGCGCGCGGGCGGCGTATCCTGTCGCACAACTCTCCGCCCCCGCACACAACAGGTGTACCGTCATGGCGTCGGAACCTTCCACCGGGCCGGCGGGCGAACCGCCCGCGCACCAGCCGTTCGTCTCGCCCACCGAAACGCAGCACGAACTCACGGTGCCCGCGGTCGTCGCGGGCGCGCTGCTCGGCATCGTGTTCGGCGCGTCGTCGCTGTACCTCGTGCTCAAGGTCGGCCTCACGGTGTCCGCGTCGGTGCCCATCGCGGTGCTCTCGATCACGCTGTTCCGCGCGATTTCCAAAGCGTTCAAGGTGCGGAACACGACCATCCTCGAAAACAACGTGGTGCAGACCGCGGGCAGCGCCGGCGAGAGCATCGCGTTCGGCGTCGGCGTCACGATGCCGGCGCTCCTGCTGCTCGGCTTCGAGATGGACCCGGTGCGGGTGATGACCGTGAGCGTGCTCGGCGCGATCCTCGGCATCCTGATGATGATCCCGCTGCGCCGCGCGTTCATCGTGAAGCAGCACGGGAAGCTCATTTACCCCGAAGGCACCGCGTGCGCCGAGGTGCTCGTCGCCGGCGAGAAGGGCGGCGCGACCGCGCAGATGGTGTTCGTCGGGTTCGGCATCGCGCTCGTACACAAGTTCTGCGCAGCCGCCGCGTACCTGTGGGCCTCGACGCCGAGCATCAAGCTGTACTCCACCACCGCCGCGGGCACGAAGACCGGCCTGAAGGGCGCGGCACTCGGGGGCGAACTGGCCCCGGAGCTGATCGGCGTGGGCTACCTCATCGGGCCGCGGGTGGCGTGCCTGATGATGGCCGGCGCGGTGCTCTCGTACTTCATGCTCGCCCCGGCCATCGCCACGTTCGGCGAGACCGCGAGCGAACCGGTCGCGCCGGCGAAGTGGGACGAAACCAAGCCGAAAGACGCGAACAACCCCGGGCTGATTCGCAACATGGGGCCGGGCGAGTTGAAGGGCAACTACGTGCGGTACATCGGGGCCGGGGCGGTCGCGGCCGGCGGCATCATCAGCATGTGTCGCGCGCTCCCGCTCATCCTGTCGTCGGTCGTCGGCGGCCTGCGCGACCTGCGCGGCTCCGGCGGCACCGGGAACGGCGCGCTGCGAACGGAGCGCGACGTGCCCATGACGGTCGTGATCTTCGGCAGTCTGGCGCTCGTGCTCGTGCTCGCGGCGGTGCCGCAGTTGGGCCTCGGGTTCACGCCGTTCGGCGTCCTCGGCGCGGGCCTGATCCTCCTGTTCGGCTTCCTCTTCGTCACGGTGTCCAGCCGGCTCACGGGCGAAGTGGGCAGCTCGTCGAACCCGATTTCCGGCATGACGATCGCCACGCTGCTGCTCGTGTGCCTCATCTTCTTCGTGCTCGGCCGCACCGGGCCGGAGGCGATGCTCACGGCGCTCACGGTCGCGGCGGTCGTGTGCATCGCGTCGTCGAACGGCGGCACCACCTCGCAAGACCTGAAGACCGGGTACCTCGTCGGCGCGACGCCCGCGAAGCAGCAGTGGGCCATTCTGATCGGGTCGGTGGTTTCGGCGCTCGTGATCGGCTTGACCATGCTGCAACTGAACGCGGTGGGTACGCACTACACGAAGCAGGGGTTCGACGCGACCGCGGTGCTCGACGTACCGGCCGACGCGCCGAGCGAAAAGCCCGGCAAGCCGTACGACCGCCACCAGCCCCCGTTCGCCGACGCGTCGGGCAAGCCGAACCCCGGTTGGGCCCCGGACGAGCGCGCGTACCGCGTCGTTCACGTGCGCGCCGGCGAGCACGCGAAGCTCGCCGCCGGGCGCTATCTGGTGAACGAGACGGGCACCCCGGTGTACCGCGCCGACGTGCCCATCGACCGGCAGAACAAGAAGGACGACGCGGGCGACCCGGCCCCGAAGGACTTCTCCGAAGCGCCGCAACCGGGGCTGTTCTCGAACATCATCAAGGGCATCCTCGGCGGCACGCTCGAGTGGGCGCTCATCGTGACCGGGGTGATGATCGCGGTCGCGCTCGAGCTGTGCGGCGTCGCGGCGCTGCCTGTGGCTGTGGGCATGTACATTTCGCTCGCGTCCACGACGCCGATCTTCGTGGGCGGGATGCTGCGGTTCGTCGCGGACAAGCTGCGCGGCAAGCCCAAGAGCGAGGCCGAATCGGAAACCAGCCCCGGCGTGCTGCTGGCGAGCGGGTACATCGCGGGCGGCACGCTGTGCGGGCTGATCGTGGCGTTCCTCGCCTTCGACCCGGACGTGAAAGAGTTCTTCAACTTCGGTGCGCAGTTGTTCGGCACCGTCGACGAAACGACCGGCAAGCGGGAGTGGGACGCTGAAGAGCACCCCGGGGCGAAGTGGGCCGCGCTCGCCACCTTCGGGCTGTTGGGCGCGTTCCTGCTGTGGGTGGGTGCCCGCAAGGACAAGGCGACGACGGCGTGACGGCGCTCTTCGCTTTGATTGGTGGCACAGGCTTTCCAGCCTGTGCTCTTCAGATGTGCGAATCGGCACAGGCTGGAAAGCCTGTGCCACCAAAGAAGGGCCGGCGCTCGCGCTTCCGGCGCGTTCGCGCCGCGCTCAGCGCCGGCCGCCCGCGCCGCCGGGCGGCTTGGTCATCACCTCTTGCGCGCGGCGCTGGAACTTGGACATCTGCTCGCGCAGGCCGGCGTCGCCGCGCTGCAAGATTTCCAGTGCGTGCTGGATTTCCGCGTTCAGCCGCTTGAGTTCGGTTTCTTGGCGCGCCAAGAGCGCCCGTTCGCGGGCCATGGACACTTCCATCTGACGCATCTGGGTTTCGAGCGCCTCCTCGTCCTCGCGCAGTTGGCGGCGCTCGTCTTCGAGGCGCTTCTTCTCTTGGGCGAGTTTGGCGCTGTCGCGCTCGAGTTCGTCGCCCCACTCTTCCAGTTCGGTGCGGGTCTTGGGGGCCGGGGGCGGCGGGGCCAGTTCGCCCTTCGCGATTTGCTCTTCGATCGCGCCCAAGTGCGCCGACAGTTCGGCGATTTGGCCGTCCTTCTCGGCGAGCGCGGCCTCGAACTCGCGCTCCTTGGCGACGAGTCGCTGCTCGGTCTCGCTGGCCTCTTGGAGCAGGTGCTTCATTTCGTCGAGGAGCTTGCGCAGTTCGGCGTTTTCGTTGCGGAGCCGCTGAATTTCGCCGTGCGGGGAGTCGTCGTAGCGGGCACCGCCGGGCGACAGGTCGGCGAGTTGGTTGAGCGCACCGGAAATGCCGGTGTCGTAGCGCGAGGAGCCGCCGGGGGCGCGGCGCCCGGCGGCGGCGCGGGCGACGGCGTCCGGGATCGGCGCGGGCACGTTCGCCGGCGGCGGGGCCGCGCCGCGCGCCGGCGGGACCGGAACGCTGCCGGACTTGCCCGGCATGCGGAGCCGGGCGAGCAGATCGTTCGTGCCGGCGAAGGCCGCGCTCGCGGGCGCAACCGGCGTCGCCATGGGCACTTCGGAATCGGTTTCGTTCGGGTCCGGGGTGGACGCGGTGGCCGCGATGGGCGGGGGCGTGGAGGCGAGCAACCGGCGGCGCAGCTCCGCCGCGGAAATCGCCATCGGTACGCCGTCGGTCGGGGTGTTCTGGTTTGCCATGGCCGAGGATTCGCTCGAAGGGGGCGTCCAACCGCTATCGGGTGCGAACGCGGGGCGCAACCGTCCACTCGAAACTAGGCCGCAGAACGGGCAAGTCAAATCAAAATGTCCCCGTCGGTTGTGCCGGTTGTGTGGTGCCGCGGGGGGGACTGTTCGGCGGAACTCGCCAACGGGCCGGCGGAATGCGCGTTACACCGGTTAGACTGACCGACACGGCGGCTCGCGCCCGCATTTTCGCGTAGCGGAACTGCCGCCCGGGAACATACAATCACGCTCTCGAGCGTCCCCGTTCAGGTCGTCCGACCGCTAAGGAGCAACTGGGCAATGAACTTCCTGAAACGGCTGCGGCTTCTGCCCGCAGTGCTGGGGGTGACCGCCACCCTCGCCGCCGTCGGTGCCACGCTGTTCGGCGACTCGCGCCCCGGCGCGAAACCGCCGTCGGTCGTCGATACCGCGCGCCCCGAGGGCGGGCGGTTCGTTGACGAACTCGCCGTCACCAAGTTTTCCAAGCTGCCGGTACTCACCTACCGGCCGCAGAACGGCGACGCGCTGTTCGCGTGGCAGATGAAGCCCACGCTCGCGGCCCCCGCGGCGCGCCCGCGCGACGTGCTCGTGCTCGTGGACACCACCGCGAGCCAAGCCGGCAAGCCGATGAAGCAGGCCCGGCAGGTGATTACGGCCCTCTCCGAAGCGCTCGGCGCGAACGACCGCGTCAGCGTGTGGTCGGTCAGCACGCCGAAGGCCACCCGCGCGCTTACGAAAGACTTCCAAGCCCCGAATTCGGACGACCTGCGCGACGCTGCGGTGAGCCTCACCGACATCGAGTACGGCTCCGGCGCGGCCGACCTGAAGGGCGGCATCGAGGCGGCGCTCGCCACGATGCCCCCGAACCGCGCCCGGCACCAAGTGGTGCTGTACCTCGGCGACGGTGAAAGCGCGTTCGCCCCGATCGGCGAAGCCGACCGCATCGCGCTCGGCACCGCGATGGACGCCCGCGACGCCTACTTCTTCGCGGTCCCGCTCGGCTACAAGCTCGACGCGCACAACCTGCACGGCTTGAGCGCGCTCACCGGCGGGGCCGTGGTGCGCGTGCAAGAAGACCTCGCCACCGAGGGCAAGCGGGCCGAGTTCGCCGCGCGCCTCACGGCCGCGCTCGACGTGCCGGTGGTGAAGCCGGAGAAGTGGACCTTCGGCAAAGAAGTGGCCGAACTGTACCCCACCAAGCTCCCGCCGCTCCGCGCCGACCGCGCGACGCTGGTGATGGGCAAGCTCGCGGACGCCACCGCCGCGAACGTCACCGCGACCGTGAAGGGCCTCGTGAACGGCAAGTCGGTCGAACTCACGTTCGCCGAGCCGCTCCCGCCCGCGCAAGTGGACAACTACTTCCTGAACCTGATGGTTTCGCAGTGGCGGGCCGCGCCGCACAAGGACGCGCCGGCGATGCTGCAATCGGACCGCGCGCTGGCGCTCGCCAGCACGCAGGTGAAGCTGTACCGCGAGGAGTTCCTCACCCAAGCGGTGTGGGCCGTGAGCGTGGACCGGCTCGACGAAGCCGAGAAGCTGTACACCGCGGCCCTGAAGGTGGACCCGACGCACAAGGAGGCCCAATCCGGTGCGGCGCTCGTGGCCCAGATGAAGGCCGGTAAGCTCTCGAAGGCCGAACTGGCGAAGCGCGTCACCGCCAAGACCGGCGGCAGCCGCATCGACGGCGAAGGCGTTCGCGCGGTGATCCAAGACCCGGTCGCGCCCCCGCCGGCTGGCGGCCCCGCGACGCCCCCGAACCCGGCCGCGGCCGGCGACCTGCTGAAGGAAGCCGCGGCGCGCCGCCAGATCGAAGAGCAGCGGTACCGCGTGCAAACCGACGGCACCATCCGCCGCGGCCGCGAACTGCTCCGCTCCGACCCCGACGCCGCCTACCAAGACCTCAAGCGCAAGCGCGACGAGGTGCTCGCCTACGACGGCATCGGCGACGACGCCCGCCGCCAGTTGGTCGCGGACCTCGAAGCCGTGATGCGCGAGGTGTTCGTCAAGGGCGCGGAGATCAAGCGCCAAGCCGATACCGAGCGCCAAGCGCTGGCCCTCAGCAAGCAGCGGCTCAACGAGTTCGAGCGCGCCCAAGACGAGATCGAGCGCGACAAGAACCGCATCAGCCAGTTCCGCCAACTGATGAAACAGGCCCGCTTCGAGCTGGCCTACCAAGAAGCGCAACTGATGGTGCAAGAGAAGACCGTGAAGGGGCTGCCCGTGCCCGTCACCACCACCGCGAGCTACATCATCGGCCAACAGGCCACGCAACTGCGCGAGTGGAAGGAACTGGTGCGCATCCGCGAGGACCGCTTCCTGCTCGCGATGATGCAGACCGAGAAGAGCCACATCCCGTACCCCGACGAACCGCCGGTTCACTTCCCGCCGGCCGCGGTGTGGCGCGAACTGACCGGCCTGCGCCGCGACGCGTACCTGAACTCGAACCTCGGGCCGAACCCGAGCGAGACGCAGAAGAGCCTGAAGAACACGCTCGAGAACGTGGAAGTGCAACTGAAGGAAGGCACGAACGTCAACGACCTGCCGCTGTTCGAACTGCTCCAAGACCTCGCGAAGCGGTACAACGTGTCGTTCGTGATTCTGGAACAGGCGTTCGAGGCCGGTGCGAACATCAAGGAGAAGCGGCCGAGCCTCGCGGCCACGCAGCTCCGCGGGCTGAAGCTGGGCAACTTCTTGGACATCGTGCTGCTGTCCATGAACGCGACGTACATCGTGCGCCCCGACTACATCGAGATCACCAGCTTCGACAAGCGGCTGGAAGAGAAGGTGACGCGGGTGTTCCCGGTGGCGGACCTCGCCATCCCGATCCCGAACGCGGTGAGCCAGTCGCAACTGATTAACCAGTTGCAGTTCCAGAACGCCACGCTGGCGATCTTCGGCCAAGCGAGCCTCTTCGGCGGCGGTCTGAACAACCTCGGCGGCAACGGCGTGATCGGGTTCGGCGGCGGCAACAACGGCGGCGGTGGCCCGCTGGGTATGGGCGGCGGCGGTCAGTTCGCCGGCGGTCAAATGGCCGGGTTCGGCGGCTTGGCCCAGAACCAAGGCGTGGGCGGCGGGTTCACCAGCTTCGGCGGTGGCAACCTCGGCCAGTTCGGTAACCTCGGCGGCCAGTTCGGGCTCCAAGGGGGCGACCAGAGCGGGCTGCTCATGCAGCTCATCTTCGAGACGGTCGCGAAGGGCGAGTGGGCCAACCTGACCGGCGTCGCGCCGATGCCCGGCATGGAAATGCAAGAAACGCCGCTGCTGAACCCGAACCAACTGAACTCGCTGGGCTACTACCCGCCGGCGCGGGCGATCGTGGTCCGCGGCACCACCCGGTACCACGGCGCGGCGTCCATCAAGCTGAAGAAGGCCGAGGCCATGGCGGCGGGCAACTTCAACCCGAAGCCGGGCGGTGGCCAAGTGGTGATCGGGCCGGGGAACAACAACCCGCCGGCCGCGGGTAACAACCCGAACCCGGCCGCGGTCGCCGCGAACAAGCCCACCATCACCGACCCGAAGCCGGACGCGGTGGCGCTCCACAAGAAGCTCAGCAAGGACCCGAAGGTGAAGTGGAGCCAAGCCATCGACTGGACCGTGACCGACCCCGGTCTGATCCTCGCGACGGCCGAGTTCCTCATGGAATTCGACGAACCGGGCGCGGCGGCGGAAGTGCTCAAGGGCAACCTGCGCAAGGGCGTCGCCACCGACGACTGGGCGCACGAGGCGCTGGCCGTGGCGCTGCAATCCGCGGGCACCGCGAACCCGGTGGAAGTGGAACGCGCGGCGGTGTCGGCGATCGACCTCGACCCGACCAGCGCGAAGGCGTACCTGAAGGCCGCGAGCGCCGCGGCGAAGGTCAGCAACCACAAACTGGCCGTGACGTTCTGCAAGCGGGCCGCGGCGTGCAGCCCGAGCGACCCGGCCCCGTACGCGAACGCCCTCGCTTACGCGGAGAAGGCCACCGGCCTGACGAGTGACGCGGTGATGTGGGCCGCCGACGGCCTGCTGAAGCGCGACTGGACCAACACGGACGGCATCGACTACCACAAGGAAGCGGCGAGCCGCTTGCCGAAGATCGAAGCCGGGCTGAAGGCCGCCGGCCAGAACGTCGCGGAACTGGCCGCGACCATCGCCGAGCAGAACCGCCGCGACCTCACGATCGAACTGCTGTGGCAGGGGAACGCGGACCTCGACCTGATCGTGGCCGAACCCACCGGCTCGGTGTGCTCGTCCACCACGCGCCGCACGACCGGTGGTGGCGCGCTGAAGGCCGACATCCTCGAGCAGCAGAACGACCGCTCTGAGGTGTACACCGCCGCGAGCGCCTTCACCGGCACCTACACTGTGAGCGCGAAGCAGGCCTTCGGCCGCGCGGTCGGCGGGCGGGCTTCGCTGAAGGTGACGAAGTTCAAGGGCACGCCGAACGAGGCGGTCGAACTGATCGACCTGCCGCTCGACGGCAAGAGCGTGACCGTGAAGCTGGACGGCGGCTCGCGCAGCAAGTTGGCCGCGGTGGCCGACGAAGTCGCCGCGCTCGACGCCCGCGCCGAACTGACCGGTGCGGCGCTGACCAGCGGCGTGAGCGGGTTCGGCGGCGGTGCGGGTTCGGCCGGCTCGGTGGTCGGCAGTGCGGCCCCGCAACTGCCGGTGGTCGCCAGCAGCACCGAGAAGCGCATGGCCGGCATCTCGTCGTCCGCGGCCGACATCCGCGCGACGTACAAGCTGAACCCGGACGGCAAGACGTTCAGCATCACCGTGAACCCGGTATTCAGCGGCACGAAGGGCGAGATCGAACTGCCCAAGGTGCCGCTGCTGCCGGGCGCGGAAGCCAACCGCTAATTCGCTCGCACCCGAGCGAATCGTGAACCTGCGGCCCGACCGGGGCGTCTAACCCCGGTCGGGCCGCTCGTTTTGGTGGAAGCGGGAACGAGGATTTTACCGCGGAGACCGCAGAGGACGCAGGGGAGGACCAAGAGAGTGTTTTGAACACCAACCTGTCTTCTCGGCTTTCGTCTTCTCTCCGCGGTCTCTGCGGTCTCCGCGGTAAATCGTCTTCATCTGCGGGCCCAGCGGTGCTTACAATGGCTCGGCGCGAGGTGCGCCGGAGGAGTTGCTATCAGCAAGGCATTTGAATCGCAGCGCGAGGAGTTTTCGGTCGCCAGCGAGCGCGCGGTGCTGGTCAGTGTCGCGCTCCCGGACCGGCCGTGGCCCAACGAGGCCGACCCGTGCGAAGAGATTCGCGGGCTGGTCGAGTCCGCGGGCGCGGCGGTCGTCGGTTCGCTCACGCAGAAGCGCCACGACGTGCAGCTCGCCACCTACATCGGAACGGGGAAGGTCGAAGAACTGCACGCGCTCGTCGAAGCGGCGGACGCGGACGTGGTGATCTTCGACAACGACCTGTCGCCGGCGCAGGGGCGGAACCTCGAAAAGGCGCTCGGCGTGAAGGTGCTGGACCGCAGCGAGGTGATCCTCGACATCTTCGCGGGGCGCGCGCGCACGGTGGAAGCCCGCCTCGAAGTCGAACTCGCGCAACTCGAGTACTCGCTCCCGCGGCTCAAGCAGATGTGGACCCACTTGTCGCGCCAGAAGGGCGGCGGGATCGGCCTCCGCGGGCCGGGCGAAACGCAACTCGAGTCCGACCGCCGGTTGGTCGGGAACCGCATTCGCGACCTGAAGCACAAGCTGCACGAGGTGCTGGCCCGCAAGGAGCGCGAGGTGAAGTCGCGCGCCGCGGAGCACACGGTTTCGCTGGTGGGGTACACGAACGCGGGCAAGTCGCAGTTGATGAACACGCTCACGAAGGCGGGCGTGTACGTCAAGAACCAACTGTTCTCGACGCTCGACACCCGCACGCGGCAGTGGCGCATCCGCGACTGGGGCCGCGTGCTGCTCTCGGACACGGTCGGGTTCGTGCGCGACCTGCCGCACCACTTGGTCGGCTCGTTCAAGGCGACGCTGGCCGAGGCGCGGCACGCGAAACTGCTGCTGCACGTCGTGGACGCGAGCAGCCCGCAGGCGGAAGACCACATCCGCGCGGTGAACTCGGTGCTGAAGGAACTCGGCTGCTTCGACAAGCCGACGATTCTGGTGCTGAACAAGATCGACAAGCTGACCGACCGGTCGCTGCTCACGGTACTCGAAGCGCACCACCCGCGCGCGATCGCGGTGAGCGGTCTGAGCGGTGAGGGCGTGGGGGCGCTGGAAGACGCGGTGATGGAAGCGCTGGCGGAGGAGTTCGCGGACGCGGAGATCGTGACGGACGCGGGCAACGGCCGCGTGCTGGCGTTCCTGAACGCGCACGCGGAGGTGTACCGTCAGGAGTTCCGCGACGAGTCGAACGAGGTGGTCGTGCGGTGCCACCTGCCGAAGCACCTGCTGCACCACATCGCCGGCGACCGCGTCCAAGTGCGGTTCCTCGAACGCGAAGTGCCCCCGCCGGAAGTGGAGGAGCGCCGCGAAGCGGTGTGAAGGCGTGCTGGCTTGCCGGCGCAGAGCTTCCTATCGTGAGCCTCTCAAAGATTTGTGTTGTAGGCTCAGGTTGAAACGAGGCTTTTCAGCGACAGGCATGGGCGCTTGAAATGCTGCTTACGCCGGGCTTCTGCCCCATTCCGAAACACCCAGAATACGAGCTTCGAGAGAAGCTCGGTTCGGGTGCATTTGGTGAAGTTTGGCGTTCCACCGGGCCCGACGGGAGCGACGTTGCGCTAAAGTTTATCCCGTTGGCATCCCTCGACCACATAGAGACTGAACTGCGTGCGATTGAAGTGATGCGCGCTGTTCGGCATCCCAACCTTGTTCCTCTCTTCGGCGCGTGGTACTCGGATCGGTGCCTTATCCTTGCGATGGAGTTGTGTGATCGTACCTTGGCGGACCGGCTCGCCGAAATTCGAGCGGAGAACTCGCCCGGTATCCCGATCGGCGAGTTGCTTGGGTACATGACGGACGCCGCTGCGGCGCTGGACGAACTGTGTTCAAAGCAGGTGCTCCACCGAGATGTGAAACCAGCGAACCTCTTGCTCCTCGGTTCCAAAGTCAAAGTGGGTGACTTCGGCCTCGCCAAAGTACTCGAACACACCATGAGCAACACGAGCGCTGGGACGCTCGGCTACATGGCACCGGAATGCTACACCGGCAAGTTGACTCCCCAATCGGACCAGTATTCGCTCGCCGCAACCTACTACCACCTCCGAACCGGCCAACGACTGTTTCAGGGAAGTCAAGCGGAGGTGATGTACGCACAACTTCGCGGTTCTCCTGTGCTGTCAAATCTCCTTTCCGAGGAAGCGGCTATTCTTTCGCGCGCTTTGTGCTTGGAGCCAAACGAGCGCTGGCAGAGCAGCAGCCTGTTTGTTGCTTCATTGGCTGGTGTGCTCTTTCGTGAACTCCGAGAACAAGATCACAAAAGCCCAACTCGTGTCGCGGCGATCAAGGAGCATACGCGAGCAATCCAAGACGACACAGGAGAGGAAGCACAGAGTGAAGAATCGACTCAACAAACAGACCAGAGACAAGTATCTGTTGTTTCCGTTCAAGCGGACTTCGGAAGTTTTCTGGGAGAGGTTATTGTTCCGCGGAAGGCACCGGAGTCGTTCCTCCCGACTGACCCGTTGCCGTACTTCAAGTGGCTGAAAACGCTGGCGATAATATTTCTCGCCGTTTGCTGTATTCAATTCGTTGGAAGCAAAGAAATTCAGATCGCAAGGACGGTCGGTGGGTGTGCATTCATTCTGCTCTTAGCACGCGCAGTGCATCGAGTTGATGAGATCAACTGGTGCGCTGCGCACAAATGCACATTCGATGTTCTCACCGCTGCACGCAAGCGAGCCGGGATGTAGATTTTTTCATCGAATCTGGCCTTGGTGAAAATGTGGCATTAGGTATAGTAGTGCTCATCTGGACCAGTGGCGGGCGCGAGTGCTCGCCTGGTTCGCCCTTCTCTCCTTGAGGGTGGTGTGATGGGCACACAGGAACTATTCTCGGTTACGGGCAGTTTTCTGAAATTCGTCGGCGAACTTCTCGCCGACACGAGAAAACAGAACCTCGCACAAATTGATGCCGATGTTTTGCAGTTGAAACGAACGGTCTTGGCTGAAAAATTACAGGAATTCACCGCACAACTTGCGGTTGCTGTCGCGCAAAAGAAGGCGGAGATAGAGCAAGGCTGCATCACTCGCGGACTCGGAAATACCACGATTCTGCTGAGCAAACAACGGGCTGTTGAACAAGGTGCTTCTGCGGAATCGGAAAAGGCGCACTGCGAATACAACCGCGCGATTGAGGAACTCGCGCTGCTTGAGAAAAGACTTACTGAGGAATCGTGCACCCTATGGCAGCGCATTAAGCGAAGAATTGGTTGGAAGTAGTTCGCTGCACTTGATCGGTTCGAGACGCCCGAAAGTTCAGGGCGCGCCGAGCGTCGCCGCGTATTCGGCGTCGCGCTGGCGGCGGTACTCTTCGATGGCCGCGACCCATTCGTCGGTGAGCGCGTCGTCGGGGATGCTGCCGGCGGTTGCGATCCACGGTTTATCTGGGGTCACTTCTAGCGGCAGCACCGTGAAGCCGCTGACGCCCGCGGCGCGCAGTTGCGCTTCTAATTCTTGCACTGCGTCGTAGCGCGTCGCGCCGGTCGCTTCCACCAGGATCGGGTGGCGGCACCGCGCGCGCCAGCCGGCCGCTGTCGGTTCCACGACGATCGGGATTTCCATTTCGCACCTCACTTCGCGCCCGCGGGCATTGTACCGCGACGGGTTGACGCGGTCGCGCCGAAGTTTCCTGTTTCCCCGCCCGCACGAGCAAGGTAAACTACGGTAGTGACGAAGTTCTTCCCGCCGCTCGATGTGAGTCCCACCGCCCGCCGAAGTGTAGTGGTGTCAGGGCTTTCCTTTAGGCCGCCACTTCATCAGCCGACCGCACCCGGAGCCGCTCAGATGCTCGACGTTGTGCTCAATCGCCACGCGCACACTAACTGTGCGGGTCGCTCCCGCCGCGACTTCCTCCGGGCCGGCGCGCTCGCGGGGCTGTCGCTGCCCGCGCTGCTTCGCGCCGAAGCCGCCGCGGCCGGTAGCAAGAGCGGTTCGCTCGGCAAGCACGCCCGCGCGAAGTCCGTCGTGCTCGTGTTCCTCGGCGGCGGCCTCTCGCACCACGACACTTTCGACCCCAAGCCGGACGCCACCGACGACGTGCGCGGGAAGTACTCGCAGATCGACACCGTCGTGAGTGGGCTGCGCGTCAGCGAGCGGCTGCCGATGATGGCGAAGGTGATGAACAAGGTCGCGCTCGTGCGCTCCGGAGCGCACAACAACGACCACCACGAGACCGCGACCAACTGGGTGCTGTCGGGGCGGTTCGGCACGCCGTTCGGCGATTACCCCGCGGTCGGCGCGGTGGTCGCGCACGAAACCGGCTTCAGCGGCACGCTGCCGCCGTACGTCGCGGTTCCGCGCAACCCGTCGTTCACTTGGGAACTCGGCAAGTCCGCGTTCCTCGGCGGCCGGTTCGAGTCGTTCAAAGCCGGCGACCCGAACACCGCGAACTACAAGGTCCAAGACCTCACCGCGACCGACGCGGACGCGAAGAAGGCCGCGCGGCGCGACTCGCTGCTGAAGGCCGTTGACGGCTTGGCGAAGCGCGTGGAGGGCAACGACCAGATCGCCACCTACGACGAGTTCCACACCCGGGCGCGCGAGATGGTGCTTTCCACCGAGGCGCGCACCGCGTTCGCCATCGACCGCGAATCGGACAAGCTCCGCGACCGCTACGGCCGCAACACCGCCGGCCAATCCATGCTGCTCGCGCGCCGGCTGGTCGAAAGCGGCGTGCGGTTCGTGACCGTGAACTACGGCGGCTGGGACCACCACGGCAAAATCTTCGAGGGGCTGGACAAGAAGCTGCCGGAGTTCGACCAAGCGGTTTCGGCGCTGGTCGAAGACATGAGCGCCCGCGGCACGTTCGAGAACACGATGCTCGTGGTGATGGGCGAGTTCGGGCGCACGCCGAAGATCAACAAAGACGCGGGCCGCGACCACTGGGGCCAAGCCGCGTCGCTGCTGTTCGCGGGCGCGGGCGTGAAGCCGGGCCTCGTGTTGGGCAAGACCGACAAGCAGGGCGCGTTCACGACGCAGCGCCCGGTGACGCCGGCGGACGTGTCGTACACGATCCTCGATTCGCTCGGCATCGACCCGCGCAAGCACCTGCACACCCCGGACGGCCGCCCGCTGGAAATCCTCGATCAGGGCGACGCGGTGAAGGAACTGTTCGCGTAAAATGTTGCGGGGTGGCACCGACCTCCATCGGTGCCGTTCCCCCAACCCGTCGGAGAGCCATTCATGCGCGTCGAAGAACTCCGAACATTGCTCAAGGCGCGGGAGTTCCGCCCGTTTACGCTTCACACGCCGGACGGCGCGGCCGTCTACGTTTGGCACCCGGACTTCGCCCTCCTCTCGCCTGACGGTCGAACGCTCTGGGTGTACCAGCGCGACTACTCCTGCGAGATGCTCGACGTGATGCTCATTACGCGCTGTTCGGTCCCCGCGGCCCCCGCGCCGCCTTCCACAGAGGGCGCGCCGCAAGCCGGCGCGGCCTAACTCAAGGCGCGCCATGATCGTGCCGCGGTTCTGGGCCGAAGCGCGGCTCCGCGACCGCATCGCCGGTCGCCAAGTCACCATTCGGCGCTGGGGTTGGTCCGACGAGAGCCAAGCCGCGGCGCAGACTCACGCCGAACAGCGCGCCCGCGAGGCGCTCGAGCGCAAACGGGCCGGCGAAGACGTCCAGCGCCGCGAGCAGAAGGTTGCGTACAACGGGGCCGACGGCTTCCCGATTCGCGAAGAGATCGTCGAGCGCCACGGCGAAACGGTCGTCACGCGCAACGGCTACGGCGCTCTCTGCCTGAACACTCCGAACGTGCTGTTCCTCGACATCGACTTCCCCGAACTCCGCGACAAATTCGCACCACTGATTCTGCTCTCGTTTGTTGCCGCGGGCGTGACGGGATACTACACCCGCTCGACCGGGTGGACCGTCGGCGCATTTTTCGCTGTGTTGGTGGTTTGTAGCGCGCTGGTAGAAACGCTGGTGCGACGAGAGCGGCGAAAGCATGATCCGTACGCGAGCGACGAGCGCGAGGCGTTGGCCCGAATCGCGGCGTTCGTGAACGCGCGGCCGGAGTGGGAAGCGCGCGTGTACCGCACGCCGGCGGGATTGCGCGTGTTGGTCACGCACCGCACCTTCGACCCGAACGAACCGGAAGTGATCGAGTGCTTCCGGGCGCTCGGCGTCGATACGCGTTACGCGCGAATGTGCCGGAGGCAGAAGTGCTTTCGCGCGCGGGTGAGTCCGAAGCCGTGGCGCACCGGCGTCCACAGTCTGCGCCGCGTGCGCCCGCGGCCGGGCCTGTGGCCGCTAACCGGTGCCAAACTCGCGGCGCGCGCCGAATGGGTGACCGAATACAACACCGCGTGCGCCGGGTTTGCGTCGTGCCGCTACCTCGATACGCTCGGGCGCGGCGGCGTTTGCCCCGCGGCGCGCCCGGTGCTCGAACTGCACGACCGGCTCTGCAAAGCGAACTCGAATTTGCCACTCGCATAACTGGCGGTTCCCACCATGCGCTCGCTCGCACTCGCCGCGCTGCTCTGCACCTTCGCGCACGCGCAAGACAAGAAAGACCAACCCAAGAAAGACCCGCCGCCCAAGGTGCTGTACGCGGTGCCGCTCGTCGCGAAGCCGGGCGAAAAGCAGAAACTCGCGCTCCGCGGGAAGAACCTCGCGGGCGTGAAAGAGGTGAAGGCCGACGGCGCGACCGCGAAGGTGCTCGGCGCGAAGGCCGCGGGCGTGCCGAACAACTACCCGGCCGACCGTATCGGCGATTCGGAAGTGGAGATCGAACTCGACGTGCCGAAGGACGCGAAAGCGGTGAAGCTCGTCGCGGTGAACACCGGTGGCGAATCGAGCGCTTACGAACTGCTCCTGCGCGACGACACACCGGTGGTGAGCGAGAAGGAAGACAACGGCGGCTTCGCGAACGCGCAACCGGTGCCGGTACCGTCCGCCATTGAAGGCACGATAAAGAGCGAGCGCGATGTGGACGTGTTCAAGATCGAAGGGAAGGCCGGCGAGAAGTGGCTCATCGAAGTGCAAGCCGCGCGGTTCGGCTCGCCGCTCGACGGCTTTCTCACGCTGCACGACGCCGACCGCAAACTGATCGCGTCGGCCGACGACGTGAACGGCTCCCCGGACCCGGTGCTTTCGGTTACGCTCCCGAAGGACGGAGTGTACTACCTTTCTCTCATCGACGCGCACGACCTCGGCGGGTCAAACTTCGGTTACAGACTGGCTGTAAAGAAGGGGAAGTGAAGCGCCGCTACAACCCGAACTCGGCGCGGGCGGCGCGGCGGAACCGGCGCGCACGAGATTGTCTTTCGGGGCGCGAGCGAGGTACAATCCATCAAGCGACGCGGGTAGTTCCTCTCGCCCGCGGCGCACTCCGCAGGGGGACGTTATGCCGCACCCCAAGCGCCCATCGACCGCGGGTAGTGAGAGCTACCCCGCCGGCTCCGTGCTCGCGGTTCTCGCCGAGCGCCCGCAACTGGATTTCGAGTTGGAGTTCTTCGGGAAGATTCTGGCACAAGTGCCGGACTTCGCCGACGTGCTCCGCGCGCAGGCGTGTAATCTCACGCTCAAGGGCCGCCTCCAAGACGGCCTCGTGGTGGACGAAAAGCTCGTGTCGGTGCGCCCCACCGACCCGACCGCGCACTACAACCTCGCGTGCCGCTACGCGGTGCTGAAGCGCCGCGACGAGGCCATCGGCGCGCTCCGCCGCGCCGTGGAACTGGGCTACCGCGACGTCGAGTTCATCGAGCAGGACCACGACTTGGACTCGATCCGCAAAGACCCGCGGTTCCGCAAACTGATGAAGCAACTCCACGGCAAGTGAAGACGAAGAGATTTGCCGCACGATCAACGCAGATAAGACACGATCCAGACAGAAGACGGAATAGCCACAAAGAAGCACAGAAGGCACAAAAGCATAACAAGAGCAGAGCTTGGTTTGAACTCAACTCTGTTGCTTCCTTTGTGTCTCTTGAGCGTTTTTGTGGCCGATCTGGTCTGGACGCAGTTTGATCGGCGTTGATCGTGCGGCTATTTCTTTGCGGCGTTCGCGCGGCTACACTCTCCCGCATGGCTAACCTCTTCACATCCCCGGCGTCGGACGCGGCGCGCGCCGCGTTCGCACAAAAGCCCCGCGGGCTTGTCGATAAGGTCACGACCGTGGCCGAAGCCGTGGCGCGGTTCGTGCGCGACGGCGACTACTTCGCCACCGGCGGGTTCGGGTGCGACCGCATTCCCACCGCGGTGTGCCACGAGATTCTGCGGCAGCGGAAGCAGAAACTCGGGTTCGCCGGGCACACCACCACGCACGACTTCCAAGTGCTGTGCGCCGGGAACCTCACGAACCGCGGGGCCACGCTCGCGCGCGTCGATGCCGCGTACATCGTCGGGTTGGAAGCGCGCGGCCTCTCGGCGCACGCGCGCCGCGTGGTCGAGTCCGGGACGGTGGAAGTGGTCGAGTGGTCGAACTACACGCTCGCACTGCGGTACGCCGCCGCCGCGATGGGCGTGCCGTTCGTGCCGGCGCGCTCGATGCTCGGTACCGACACGCTGCGCCACAGCCCGGCGAAGGAAATCACCTGCCCGTTCACCGGGGAGAAACTCGTCGCGGTGCCGGCGCTGTACCCGGACGTCGCGGCGATTCACGTTCACGAGGCCGACCGCTACGGCAACTGCCGCTTCACCGGCACGTCGGTCGCGGACGTCGATTTGGCGCGCGCGGCCAAGAAGCTCATCATCACGTGCGAGCGGTTGGTGCCACACGAAGAGATGCGCCGCGACGCGCACCGCACGCAGATCCCGTTCCTCTGCGTGGACGCGGTGTGCGAAGTGCCGTTCGGGAGCTACCCGGGGAACATGCCGGGCGAGTACTTCAGCGACGAAGACCACCTGAAGGCGTGGCTGGAAGCGGAGAAAGACCCGGCCGCGTTCGAGCAGTTCTTGGAGGATCACATCTTCGGCGTGCCGGACTTCGCCGCGTACTTGGAGGAGTGCGGCGGGCTGAAGCGCATGCAAGAGCTGCGCCACCGCGAACTGCTGCTGCACATGGGGAAGTGAGCAAGCGCTTCAGGCGAGCGGCACGCGTAAGCGTGCCGGTTGTTGGGGTTGTGAATCACCGGCACGCTCACGCGTGCCGTTCGCCATTAAACCGTCTCTTCGTTCGCACCGCTTTCGTCGCCGCCTTCGAGTTCGGGCGGCAGGCCGCCGAGTTCCTGCATCCGCTTCTTGTGTTTGATCGCGTCTTTGGCGGTCGCGCCGAGGCGGTGCCGGCGGTCGCCGTCGGTGTGGCGGAACGCCCCGGTCTTGGGGTCCGCGTACTTCTTGTTCTTCGCCTTGCCCGGCTTCTTGTCGCTGCTCATCCAAGCACCTCGGAACGGATGCGGCGAAATGTCAGACTGATGCGGCCCCGCGCGCACGTCGGGTCCGCGAGGACCGCGTGCCGCCACGCCACCTGCATTTCCGGGCACATTACCAGCAGCGAGCCGGGCGCGAGCGTGTAACTTTCGGTGAGCCGCTTGTCTTCGGCGCGGCGGAACGTGAGGGCGCGTTCCGCGCCGAGCGACAGTACCGCGATCCCGGTGCCGGGTTCCAGTTCCGCGGTCGAATCGGAATGGAAGCCCATCGTGGATGTGCCGTCCGGGTAGAAGTTCGCGAGGCAGTTGTTCGGCACGAACCCCGCAGCGCGCGCCACCGTTTCGAGCAGTTCGGCGAGTTCCGCCGGGAACGGCACCGCGGGCCACACGATGCCGGAATAGTTGTAGGGGAGGCCGAAACTCATCGACTTGCGCGCGCGAATGCGCTCGTCCCACTCCACGCCGCCGGCGAGCGCTTCGTAGAGGGGGGCGTGCGCCGGCACGAGGTCGGGCACGAGCCTCACGGCACCGGTTTCGAGTAAGCTTCGGGGCATCGGCGCGATCCGCGAGTGTACTTCACGCAAGGACACCGCGCGCCGGTTGCGGGTTCGCCCTACTTGCCGATTGTGACCGAATCGAGGGCCGCGGCGACGCGGGGGAGCAGTTCTTTGGGGAGCGGGGCGTAGTTCAGTTCCGAAACGTGGGCCTGTCCGTCGCCCACCGCCCAGCGCAGGAACTCCACCAGTTCCTTGCCGCCCGCGGCCGGTTGGTTCTGGAACAGAACGGCCCACGTGGTGCCGCACACCGGGTACGAGGCCGCGCCCTTCGCGTTGGTGAGCGTGAACCGCAGGTCCGCGGGAATGTTTGCCAACTCGCCTTGCGCCGCGGCGGTCACGCTCGCGAGGTTCGGGGCCACGAACGCGCCCGCGGCGTTCTCGAGGTGCGCCGCGGGCAGGTTGCGGGCCAGCGCGTAGCCCAGTTCCACGTACCCGATCGCGCCCTCCTTGCGGCTGACGGCGCGGGCCACGCCGTCGTTCTGCGATTCGCCGGTGCCCACCGGCCACTTCACGAGCGGACCGGTGCCCGGGCCGCGCTTCCACTCGGGGTTGACCGTACTCAGGTAGTCGGTCCAGATGAACGTGGTGCCGCTGCCGTCGGCCCGGTGAATCACCGCGATGTCGAGGTCCGGCAGCGCCACGCCGGGGTTGCACGCGACGAGTGCCGGGTGGTTCCACTTGGCGATCTTGCCGAGGAACATGTCGGCGAGCGCGCCTTCGGTGAACCGCAGGGGCTTCTCGACGTTCGGCAGGTTGTAGGTGGCGACGACCGCGCCCATGACGAGCGGGACGTGAACCACCGGCCCGCCCGCGGCGGTGGCTTCGAGCAACTGCGCGTCGGTGAGGTAGGCGTCGGTGCAGGCGAACCGCACGGTCTTCGAGAGCAGCGCGCGGACGCCGTTGGTGGAACCGGTCTTCTTGTACTCCACCGCGGTGCCGCGTGCGCGGTAGAGCGCGGCCCAGCGCTGCATCATCGGCTCGACGAACGACGACCCTTCGCCCGCGACGGTCGGCCCGGTCGGTGGCGGGACCGGGTTGGGCTTCGGTTCGGGGCCGCCCTCCGGCGCGCCGGGGCCGCGGAGCGCCCACGCGGTCAGGCCGGCGGCACCGGCGAGCGCGACCGCGCCGCCGCCGAGCAGCACCGCCCGGCGCGACGGGCGCGCCGCGGCCGCCGGGGCCGTCGAGTGCGGGGTGGGAATCAGTTCGCGGCCGGTGCCGTCGGACCCCGGTTCGGTGATCGAGTGGAGCACGTCGCTCCCGGAAGCGTCGTGGCGCCGGGGGCCGGGGCGCAGGACGGTGGTCGAACCGGTCGCGTACGGCGTTTCCGGGGCCGGCGGCGCGAGCACGTCCGGCGCGGGCGGGTGCGGGGCCAGTCCGAGGACGAACGACGCGCCGCGCAACTTCGGCATTTCGTCGGCGTCCGGCGGCGGCACCGGGTCGGCGAGCAGCGCGGCGAGCGCCTTGGCGCACTCGGCCGGCGTCTGGTAGCGGTCGGCCGGTGCCTTGGCGGTCATCTTGGCGAAGACCGCTTCCACCGGTTGCGGCACTTCGGCGCGAACCGCGGAGAGCGGTTCCGGGTGCCGCCCTTGGTGCCAAATGAGCTTCTGCGCCGCCGACCCTTCCCCGAACGGCAGTTTCGCGGTCAGCAGGAAGTAGAGCGTGTGGCCGAGCGAGTACAGGTCGGCGCGGATGTCGACGGCGCTGGAGTTGTCGGCCTGTTCGGGGGCGATGAAGTCCAAGGTGCCGAGGACGGTGCCCGGGTCGAACCGCTCGGTGAGCGAGCGGTTGCGGGTCTCGTCGGCCATGAACCGCGCGAGGCCCAGATCGGCCACTTTCACCTGCCCGTCGCGGTCCAGGATCAGGTTGCCCGGTTTGATGTCGCGGTGGATCAGCCCGGCCCGGTACGCGGCCTGAAGGCCCAGCGCGGTCTGGCGCGCGTACTCGACCGCGCGGGGCACCGACAGCGGCCCGTGGCTCGTCACCAGTTGGTGCAAGTTGGTGCCGTCCACGAACTCCATCACGATGAACGGCACGCCCTGCGCGCGGTCCACGTCGTGCACGCGCACGATGTTCGAGTGGTCCAAGGCGGCGGCGGCGCGGGCCTCGCGGAAGAACCGCTCTTCGGCCCCGGGCACTTGGGTCCACGAGGCGTTCAGCAGCTTCACCGCCACCAACTTGTGGAGCAACAGGTGCTCGCACAGCAGCACGCGGCCCATGCCGCCGGAGCCGAGTTCCTCCAGCACCTTGTACTTGTCCGAGAGGAAGAACCCGCGGTACTTGCCGCGCACCAGTTGGCGCGCTTGGAACGGGGTGAGGAGCCGGTCGCGCACCAGCGCGCGGGCGCACGCGATCGGGTCGGCGGCCTCGGGCGCGGCGCGGTACGGCGCGAGCCGCTCCGGGGCGAGCAACCCGCTGCGCGCCACCGAGTCGAACAGCGCGTCGGCACTTTGGACAGCCGCCATGCACGGAACCCGTAGCGGAACGGTGCCACTCTAGACTACGCCCCGACCGGGGCGCGCGTGTGAAGCTCGCGCGAAATCGGCCGCTACGTGCCGGTCAGTTCCGGCGGGATCTCGTGAAGTGTGGTGCCGCCGGTACTCGCGCCCACGCGCGGCAGCAGCACGCGGAACGTCGAGCCTTTGCCCGGTTCGCTCTCGACGCGCACCAAGCCGCCGGCGCGGCGCGCCACTTGGCTCACGACGGCCAACCCCAGCCCGGTCCCCTGTTCCTTCGTGGTGAAGAACGGCTCGAACAGGCGGGCGCGGACCCCCTCGGCGATGCCGGTGCCGGTGTCGGTCACTTCCAGCAGCACGAAGCGGCCGGTGAACGCGGGGTTGCCCGTGAGCTTCACCGGGGCGAGGCGGATGCCGATCGGGCCGCCGTCGGGCATCGCGTCGCGCGCGTTCGTGACGAGGTTCAACAGCGCGCGGGTGTACTGCGCCTTCTCGATGAGCACGCGGCCCAACTCCGGCGGGTGCGCGAACGCGATCGGGTGCCGCGCGCCGACCGCGGCGCGCAGCACCGGCAAGAACTCCGTGGTGGCGGCGACGAGGTCGAGAACCCGCGGGGGCGGCGCGTTCGGCCGCGCGAACGCGATCAGCTCTTGGGCCAGCGCGGTGCCGCGCCCGGCGGTGTCGGCGACCGTGCGGGCCATGCGGCGCGCGTCCGGCGGCAGGTCGGTGCGCTGCGCGAGCAGGTCCGCGGTGCCCACGCACACGGTCAGCAGGTTGCGGAAGTCGTGGGCGATGCCGCCCGTGAGTTGCTCCAGCGCGGCCGCCTTGTCGAGCGCCGCCACGCGGTCCTCGTCGGCCAAGAACGCGGCCCGGCGGTCGCGCAGTTCGGCGGCTTGGATGCGCACGGCGGGCACGTCGGCCACCGACCCGGCGAAGTCGCGGTCCTCCGTGGTCCACTCGCGGGGCGGGCCGACGTGCTCGTGGCACACCACGCCCGCGAGTTTCGCGTCCAAGAAGATGCCCGCGTCGAGCATCGACGTGATGCCGAGCGGCTTCAAGTAGCCGTCGGCCAGTTCCGCGGTCCACGGGTCCGAGAGGGCGACCTCCGCGGGCACCGCCTTGCGGACGTCGAGCGAGCGGAAGTACACCGGGAAGTCGGCGACGCGCAGCACCGCGCCGGCCGAGTGCTCGTTCTTGCTGCGCTCGAACAGGGTGGCGCACCGCAGCGCGGTGTCGTGGTCGATGAACAGCCACACGCCGACGCGCTCGACGCCGAGCGCCTCGGCGCACAACTCGCACGCCCGCCGGAACACCGCGTCGAGGTTGGCCCCCGGCGGGATGTGCGCCAACTCGATGCGCGCCCGCTCGCTGGCGCGGCTGGGGCGGGGCGGCGGGGACGGTGTGGACATACCGCACGGGGGCTGAAAGGGCGGAACGCGACCTTCCACTGTACCGCACGCCGCGGGCCGGACCAACCGGTGCGCCGGCGCGGTTACTTCTTTTGGCCGGCGTGCCACTCGCGCCACGCGGTCAGCGCGAGCGCCTTCTGGCCGGCGCTCGCGCCCGCGGGCGGGCCGTGGTCTTGCGCCGTCAGACTCTTCAGCGCCGCCTTCGCCGCGCGGGTCACGTCGTCGCTCGGGTCGATAATCAGCTCGATCAGATCGGGGACGTGCGCCTTGTCGTCCTTCATGCCGCACGCCAGCGCCGCGGCGCGGCGCAACTCGGCCTCGTCGGCCTTCATCATGGCGCGGAGCGTGTCCGGGGTCATGCGGCACAGGCGCTCGGCGAGCGCCTCGCGCACTTCCCCCTTCTGGGCACCGAGCGCGTGCGTCGCGGCCAGTACCATCGCGCGGGTGTTGCTCGCCCCCTTCGCGTCGCGGGCCGTTTGCAGCAGGTTCGCCCAGTCGGTTTTACTCGCCTTCAGCATCTTCACGGCGAGTTCGACGCCGGGGTCGTTGGTCGGGTTCGGCAGTTCCACGACAGGGATCGCTGCCGCGGGAGCGGTCGGGAGCGTCGGGCGGTTCGGGAGCAGGTCGGTGGGGTTCGGCCCGGTGCCGGCGCGCAGTTCGGTGCTGGTGGGGTCGCGCTGCACTTTGCTGGACAGGTCGCGGGCGAGGTTCGAGCGGCACAGGAACAGCACCGCGAACGCGGTGTTGATCTCGGCGCTGTACCCGCCGACGCTCCAGCCGCCGTCGTTCCCCTGCGATCGCACGAGCAGGGTGGACCCGACGTCGTACCAGTCGAGGCCGCCGATCTTGTCCGCGCCGTACACGACGCCGACGCGCTCGAGCGACCAGAGGAAGTACAGGTCGCCGCGCCCGTGGGTGCCGTTGGCGGTGAGGACCCCGTTGTTGCGCGCCATGTCGGCGAGGGTGAGACCGAGGCCGGCGAAGGCGAGTTGGACGCACCGGTCGCGCGCGTCGGCCGGGCGCGCGTCCTTCTTGGGCGGCGGCGCGGTGCCGGCGGGCGGGTTGAAGAACGGATCGCCCGGCTTGCCGTCGGGCTTGGTCTCTTTCTTCGGCGGCGCGTCGGGCTTCGCTTCGCCCTTGCGCCGCTCCTCGCGCCGCGCCACCGCGGTCGCCATCGAGATGAGGCCGGCGCAGTACATCGAGGGCGAACTGGACCCGACCGTGACGGTCGTGCCCGAGTACGGCCAAGTCCCGCTGCGCGCGTCTTGGGTGGCGAGGAACCGGCGCTCGATGAGGTCCAAGGCCCCTTCCACCGGCACCCCGTGCTTGCGGGCCATCCACACCGCGAGCACCGCGAACTGCGTGTTCGAGTTGTCGTCGCCGCCGACCCCCGCGACCGGCCCCCCGGCCGCGCCGCCGGGGCCCGCGGCCCCGCGCGCCGCGGTGAGCGCTTGCGCGTACTTTTCCACTTCCGGGTGCAACTTGCCCGCGGGCACGTCCGCGGCCTTCATTTCCGCGAGCCGCTTCTGGTCGTCGGGCGACGGCGCGCCGCAGCACTGGTAGCCCCACCCGCCGTCGCGCGTTTGGCCCACGAGCAGGCGCACCGCGAGCGCCTGAATGAGCGGCAGGTCGTTCTTGTCGCCGAACCGGTCGAGGTACATGAGGCACAGGGCCACTTGGTAGGTGGAACCCTGCGCGTACGCGGCCCGGCGCACCTGCGCGGTGACGTTCTTCACCGCCGGGTCGTCGATCGGCACGCCGGCTTCGAGCATCGCCAGCCCCGCGAGGCAGGTGGGGCCGATGCCGTGCCCGTCGCCGACGACCGCGCCCGGGGCCGGGGCCGCCGGCGCGGCACCGCCGGCCCGCCCGTATCGAGCTTTGAAGAAGTCCGCACCGCCCTTGATCGCGCGGTCGACGTCCTTTTGGTTCGCGGCCGGGGCCGCCGGCGCGCAGAGCGCCACGAGCAAACCGCACAACGCGGCGCGAGTGAAAGCGGTGCGCACGGCGAACCTCCCGACGGGAGCGCGAGTGAAGAAGTGCGGGTTAGTGTAGCACGCGCCCGCGGCCGAAGCGAGCGCGTTCGCGCCGCGGGTGTGTGCCTCTGGAAGTCGGCGGTCGAAGCGCCCGCGCTGACGCGTCGGGCTACTCCGGTGTCGCCCGACGCGTGAGCGAGGGCGCGCAACACTCGAATACCGCCGACTTCCACAGGCACACCCGCGCCGCGGGCTACTTCGCGGTCAGTTCCACCGGCACGCGGTGGTTAATCATGTACGTGCGGCGGTCGGTGTCGCGCGCGTCCGGTTGCGTGCGGCCCGCGTCGTCGGTGGCGCGCGCCAGCAACTTCAGCGGCCCGGCCGCGGGCTTGAACGTCGCTTCCCACTTCACGTACTCGAACGGCTTCGGCTTCTCGTACACCTGCACCACGCTCCACACTTCGCCGCCGCTCGAACTGAACTCGACCTTCGCCACGCCGCGCTCGCCGGCCCACGCGAACCCGCGCACCTTCACTTCCTTACCGGCGAGCACGGTGGTCCCCGCGAGCGGCGACACGATCACCGCCTTCGGCTCGATCGCGGTGAGCGGCACGAGCCGCGGCGGAGCGCCCTTCGGGCGCTCCCACCGCGAGTAGTCGAACGTTTGCCAGAAGCCCGCGTGTTCGCGGTCCAGCACGACGATTTGCGAAAGCCACTTCACGGACGCCATGCCGTACCAGCCGCCCACGATTGCCCGCAGTGGCGCGCCGTGCGCCGGGGTGAGCGCCGCCCCGTTCATCTCCCACACGAGGAGCGTTTCGTCGGCTTTGGCTTTGGCGAGCGGGATGCCGCGGTCGAAGTGGATCGCGCCCGGCGTCGCGGGGTCGGCGATGGTGCCCTTGTCCGCGCCGACGAGCACCACGTCGCCCGCGCCGCGCTTCACGCCGGCGCGCTCGAGCACCGCGCCGAGCGGCACCCCGGTCCACTTCGCGCTGCCCACACCGCCGTGCCCCCACTGAAGCCCGCGGGCCTGCGGCACGAGGAACACGCGCCCGTTCCCGGCGCACTCCAGCACCATCTCGCGACTCACTTCGCCCGTCTTCTTCAGATCGGCGAGCGACAACTCCAGCGGCTTCTCCACGTGCCCGCTCACGGTGAGCTTGAACGCCTTCGCGTCCACTTCCGGCACGGCGAAGTGGCTCCGCACGAAGAACTTCTCGGTGCCGCCGGTGAACAGTTCGGAGAGCGGCGTTTCGAGGTTCCGCGGCTCCTGCATGCGCACGATCAGCGGCTCGTCGCCGCGCGCACCGGTGGCGGAAAGCCCCGCGAGCGCCGCGAGCGGAGCGGAACGAATCAGGTCGCGCCGAGAGAGGTTCATGGCAGCTCCGGTGGTTAGTGGAAAGTGGGCAGTGGGCAGTCGAACGTAACTGCCCACTGCCCACCGCTCACTGTCAACTGTTCAACTACCAACCCAAACCCTTCGTGGTCGTTTTCACGCGCACGAGTTTGTCGTTCGCGCAGATGTAGAGCACGGTGCCGTCGTCGCCCCAACCGCAGTTCGCGTTCTTGTCGCCGATCACGATCTTGCCGAGGTAGGTGTGATCGGGGCCGAACACGAACACGCCGTCCGGCCCGGTGGCGAAGACGTTGCCCTTCGCGTCCACCTTCAGCCCGTCCGGCAGACCGGGCTTCTTCGCCTTCACTTCGTCGGTCGCGTCGTGAATCAACTTGCCCTTCCCGAGCGTGCCGTCCGCGTTGATCGGGAACGCCATCCAGATCGCCTTGTCCGGGTCGGAGTTCGCCACATACAGCGTCTTTTCGTCGGGCGAAAGGCCGATGCCGTTGGGCCGCGTCATTTCTTTCGTGAGCAGCGTGAGTTCGCCCTTCGCGCTCAGCCGGTACACGCCTTGGAAGTCCAGTTCCTTCTTGGGGTCTTTCATCTGCCCGGGCAGGCCGTAGGGCGGGTCGGTGAAGTACAGGTCGCCGTTCTTGGCGAACACGAGATCGTTCGGCGAGTTGAGGCGCTTGCCGTCGTACTTGTCGGCGAGCGTGACGAACTTCTTGTCGCCGGTGAGCTTCGCGATGCGGCGGTCGCCGTGCTGGCACAGGATCAGCGCGCCGTCTTTGTCGAACGCGAGGCCGTTCGCGCCGGGTTCGTACCCGGTGAACTTGTCGGTGCCGGTGTAGCCGCTGGGCTTGAGGAAGTCGGACACGCCGTCCTTCGCGGACCACCGCACGACGCGGTTGTTGGGGATGTCGGTGAACAGCAGCGCGCCGCCCTTCTTGTCCCACACCGGGCCTTCGGTCCACTTGAACCCGCCCGCGAGGACTTCGATCTTCGCGTCCTTCGGGATGAGCGCGTCGAGCTTCGGGTCTTTGCGGTCGATGGAACCGATAGTCGCAGGGAGCTTCGGTTCGTCGGCGGTCGCGCCGAGCGCGACGACCGCGGCGGCGACGAGTGCGAGAGAGCGGAACATGGGGTGAGGTCTCCGGGGGCGGGCCGCGGCGCGGCCCCGCTCCGCGACATGGTACACGCCCCCGCGACGCGAACAAGCGGTTACTGGAAGTGTGCCCGCCGCGGTTAGGGTCTGTCCCGCGTGCGCCCGCGGCGGTATCATTGAACCATCGCTTCAGCGACCTTTCGTCGAGAGGCCACGTCATGCCTGCACGGTTGTGCGGCGCGCTCTGCGCCCTTGTGGTGTTCGCCGCCCACGCCCCGGCCGCGCCGGTGCCGCCGGTACCGGACGCCAAACCGGTCACGTTCCCGTTCCGCGACAAAGCGCCCGTCGTGGTGCAACTGAACGGCCTCGGCGCGGCCCGCGAGCGGCTCGACGCCATGCTGACCGCGGCGCTCCCGGACGACGCGCCCAAGATCAAGAAGCAGGTGGACGCGGGGTTCGACGCGCTCTTCGCGGGGCGCAAGCTCACGGCGGTCGCGCCCGCGGGGCGCGTGTACCTCACCGTCGAAGACGTGGAGAAACTCGGGGCGGACGCGCCCGCGGTCGCGCTGTTCGTGCCCGTGACCGGGTACAAGGAGTTCCGCGCCACGTTCCTCACCGACGACGAGCGCAAGTCGTTCGAGGCCGGGCGCGGCGTGGACGAAGTGAAACTCGCGCTCGCCGGCGAACCGCGGGCCGCGTACATGGTCGATCTCAAAGAGTACGTCGCCATCACGCCCGATCGCGCCACCGCCGACGCCTACGCCAAGAAGTTCGCCCGCGCCACCAGCACCGCCATGCCGCCCGAGTGCGCGAAAGCGTTCCTCGCGTCCGACCTCGGCCTGTACGTGAACGTCGATTTCCTGAACGACACCTACGGCGACCAGATTCGCGGGTTCAAGCAACTGATCGATTTCGGCCTGCAACAGGCCCAAATGGGCGCGATGCTCCCCGGCCTCAACAAGGCGCAACTCGAAACGGCGAAGACGATGATCGGCGGCGCGTTCCAAGCGGTCGAGGACTGCCGCGGGGTCGCGGTGGGAATCGAGTTCCGGCCCGAAGGGCTGGCGCTGCGAGTGCAAGCGCAGTTCGCCGAAGACACGCCGAGCGCGCGCGTGCTGAAAGCGGAAGCGCCCGGCGCGCTCGCGGAGGTGGCGAAGCTGCCCGCGGGCCTCGCACAATACAGCGGCTCGAAGTTCGGGCCGAAGTTCGCCGACGTGCTCCGCGGGCTGAACCAAGAGTTCGCGCCCGCGGACGACGACGAGAAGGGCGCGGCGGCGCTCGCCGACCGGTTGAAGGAGGTGCTCGCGGCCGGGCCGCAGGGCGACGTGACCGCCGCCGGGCCACCGGAAATGTCGCTCACGGTCGGCACCTACGCGAAGCCGGACGACGCGGTAAAGGCGCTCGCCGGGCGGTTCGCGGCGGTCGGGGCCGGCGGGCGCGTGTACGGCGTGGTGCAGAAGAACGCGGCGAAGCTCGCGCCCGGAGCGCGCAAGCACCGCGGGTTCACGTTCACGGAAATCAAGCTCGCACTCGACTTCGAGGCGACCGCGGCCGGACTGCCGGAACCGCTGCGCGACAGCACGATCGCACAGCTCAAACGCGCGATCACCGAGAAGTCCGGGGTGTGGATCGGCACCGACGGCAAGAGCGTGGTGCAAGCGACGGGCACCGATTGGGACGCGTGCACGAAGGCGCTCGACTCGTTCCTCGACGGCAAGAAGCAACTCGGTGAAGCGCCCGGTTACAAGCTGACGCGCAAGAACCTGCCGGCCGACGCGAACATGCTGATGCTCTTGGAAACCGGGCACACGGTCACGAGCCTGTTCGATTCCGTGGGCGGTATCGCGGCGGTGGTGCCGGGGTTTCCGCAGTTGGGCAAGTTGAAGCCGGCGGGCGGCGAACCGGCGTACGTCGGCCTCGCGGTCACGCTGAAGAACGACGCCGCGGGCGTAACGCTGTTCGTGCCCGGCACCGCCATCGCGTCCGGCCGCAAGATGCTCGCCGACGTGCTCAAACTGTTCGATTGACGTAGGACGGGCTTCCAGTCTGTCCCGGCTTGGACAGGCAGGAAGCCTGTCCTACGGGGCGCGCGCGAGCCAAATCGGGTCGCCCTGTTGGTCGCGCAGTTCGCGCACCGGCACGAGGTGCGCGAACGCGGGGTCGTCGCGCTCGAGTCGGATCAGCACCGCGAACGCGCCCGGCGGCAGTTCGCGCACATCGTTCAGCTTGCGCACCGGGCGCGCGTAGTAGAACGTGACGCCCTCGTCCTTCAGCTTGAAGATGTAGAGCGGCGCGCCGTCCGGCACTGCGGCGCGCAGTTCGGCCGCGGTCGCTTCCGCGTTGCGCCCCGCGGTGCGATTCGGGACCACCACTTCCACGAACACCACTTTCGCCACTAACCAGCACGCGAGGAAGAGACCTACCCCCCCGGCCCCCCTCCCTAAAGGGAAGGGGGAGAAACGTCTCGCTGCGCTCGACGGCGAAGAGTCGGTTTCGTCTTCGCAACCGTCACGAAGTGACGCGCACTCCCCCTTCCCTTTAGGGAGGGGGGCCGGGGGGGTAGGTCTGCGGAGGAGCCACAGCACCCCCAGCGCGCCCAAGCCCATCAGCCCGGCGCTCAGCGGGAGCGCGTACCGCACGTTGTGGTTCGGTACGAGCGTCCAGAAAAGCAGGTTCGGCCACGTCCAGCAGTGGAGCAGTTGCGCGAGCAATCGCTCGCGCGGGGTGAGCGCTTCCCAAAACGCGCGGCGGAACGTGACCAGCGCGAACCCGGCCACCGGCAGGTGCGCCGCGAGCACCGCGAGCGGGTACAGCGCCAACTCGCCCCACGGGTAGCCCTTGCTCGCTTTCGGCGCGAACCGGTACGCGGCCTCTTTGCGCACGGTGTCCGCGAGCGCGTCCCACCCGACTTCGCGCACGACCGCCGTTGCCCACAGAGCGCACAGCGCGAGCGCCGCGCCAACCGCGACGAGGTGGTTCCGCCGGAACAGCAGCCCGAAGCGCCCGCGCCACAAGAGCAGCGGGCCGGCCGTGAGGTAGAAGAACGCGGGCGCGGTCCACTTGGTGAGCGTTCCGCCCGCGACGCACGCGAGCGCCAGCAGCCACCAGCGCAGCGCCCCGCGATCTTCGTCTTCGGCTTCGAGCGCGCGATAGAGCGCGCACATCGCGGCCGTTACCCAGCCGACGAGCGACATGTCGATTTCCGCGCTCGGCACTTTGTCGAGCCACAGCACGGAGCAGGGCAGCAGCAGCGCCGCGACGAACGCCGCGCCTTCGCCGACCGCCCGACGGAAGAGGCCGTACACGAGGAACACCGCGAGTACAGCCGCGAACACGGAGGGAAGGCGCGCGGTCGCCGCGGTCACTTCGCCGAACGGCAGCGAGCAGAGGCCGACCGCGGCGTAGTGCCCGGGCGGCTTCGTGAGGAACGGTTCGCCGTAGAGCACCGGGTACAGCCAGTGCCCGTTCAGGCACTCGCGCCCGATGATCGCGCGCAGCGCCTCGGTGCGGTACAGCGGCCCGGCCGCGACGCCGTACAGGAACAGCACCGCGCACCACGCGAACAGCGCGAGTGGCGCAACGCGCGCGAAGGAGATTCGCGAGAGCGAAAGGCGCGGCGAGAGCAGTTGCATGCGCGGCCTCCGTGCCGGGCGAGGAAGTTCGGTGCTACGCGCGCCGCACGCGCGCCGCCACCAGCGCTACGAGCGCCAGCCCCCAGCAACTTGCGGGCAGCCAGTCGCCGAGCGTCGCGTACAGCGGGGCGCGCGTGTCGAGCGGCACCGCGGCTGTTACCACGCCTTCCACCGATCTCGATTCGCGCCACCCGGGCAGTTCTTCGGCGCTCAGGCCGTAGCCCTTTTCGCCGCGCACGATCTCGCGCGGCAGCGCCACTACGCGGCCGTCGGGGTCGATCACCGCGCTCACCCCGGTGTTCACCGCGCGCACGACCGCGCGCCGCGCTTCGATCGCGCGGAACCGGCAGATGGCGAGGTGCTGTGCGTGCTCTTCGGTGCCGTCGAACCAGCCGTCGTTGGAGATGTTCACGAGGAAGTGAACCGGGTCGCGCGCGACGTACTGCCGCGCGAGGTACGGGTCGGTGTCTTCGTAGCAGATGAGGCACCCGAAGGTGAACGCGCGCCCGTCCTTCGCCGTGAGCGGGAACCGCGTCCAGTTCTCACCGGGCCGGCACGAGTACTCGTTCTTGTACGGGGTGAACACTTGCAGGAACGGGAAGATTTCGCCGAGCGGCACGTACTCGCCGAACGGCACGAGGTGCATCTTGTCGTACCGCACCGGGCTTTCAATCGGCTGGCGCACGAGCAGCGCGGAGTTGTACTTCCACAACTTCGTGCCGTCCCACTCGTGCCCGCTCAGGCCGAACAGCACGTTCGTGCCGCGCGGCGTGTGGAAATGCTCGGTCGCGATCTCGAAGCGCTCGCGCAGTTCGTTCGGCACGCTCGCGGGGTCCGCCCCCGGCGCGAGGGCGTACCAGTCCACCCAGTAGCACGTTTCCGGCCACACGATTAGGTCCGGTTTCGTGCCCAGCGCGAGCACGTGCGCGCGGTGGTACTGCTCCTTCAACCCGCCGCCGCGATCCATCTTCACCGTTTGCGACACGCTGCCCTGAAGCGCCGCGACCGTCGGGCCGTCGGGGAACGGTTCGTGTGCGAGGCGGAACGCGCCGTAGGCGCACGAACCCGCGACCAGCGCGAGGGCGAACGCGGGACCGAAGACGAGGCGCGCGCGCGGCACTTCGATCGCTTCCCACTTCAGCGCCGCCCGAACGCGCTCCGAACGGAGCACGACCCCCGCGAGCGCCCCGTTGCACGCCGCGACCACGAACGACACCGCGTACACGCCGCCGAAGTCCGCGATCTGGATGAGCGGTAGGAATGCGTGCTGCGTGTAGCCGAGGTAGTACCACCCGAAGCCGATCATGTGGTACATGCCGAGCGGCTTCAGAATCGGGAACCCGGTGGGGAAGTGCATCCGCGCGTATTCGAGCGCCACCCACGCCACCGGCACCGCGACCGCGAGCGGCACTTTCAGTGCGTCGAACTTGCGGATCAGCCAGAGCGCGAGCACCCATGTGACCGGCATCACCACGATGAAGCCCAGCCACGAGAACGCCATCATGGTGTGCGCGACGAGCACCCATTTGGTGGCGAGCGCGAAGAAGAGCGAGCCGCTGAGGTACGCGGCGAGGTAGCGGCGGCGGTTCGACACCGGAGCGCGCGCGAGGGTGAGCCACGGCACGAGCGCGACGAAGCCCAGCGGCCCGGCGTTCAGCGGGAAGAACGCGAGCCACAGCAGCACCGCCGATGCGAACGCGGGCGCGAACACGCGAGCCTTCACGCGGAGTCCTTCCGAGCAAGAGTTTTTGCCGCACGATCCCAGAAGATAGAAGCAGATTGGCCGCAAAGAGGCACAGAAGCCACAAATGAAAACCAAGTCAGATCGTTGTTCTGAACTCAACGTTTTTGCTTTTTTTGTGTCTCTTGTGCCTCTTTGTGGCTAATCGGTCTTCTCTCCGAATCGTGCGGCGAAATCAGCGCCTCACAACAGCATGACTTCGGCCAACGTGCCGGCGTCGGCGCGGGTGTCGCCCGCGGGCAGCACGAGGAGCGCGTCCGCGGGTTGCATCCCGACCAAGTCCGGCGCGCCGGTCCACTCCAGCGGTTGCACGGTCCAGCCGGTCGCGCCTTGCACCAGTTGTGCCGGGCGGTACGTCGGCCGGTCGTTCACTTCCGCCAGCGGCGCGGCCAGCGGCAGCGAGATTGTGCGCGGACCCGGCTCCGCGTGTCCACCCAAGATTCGGATCGCGGGGCGCGCGAACAGCTCGAACCCCACGAACGCGCTCGCCGGATTGCCCGGCAGCCCGAACACGAGTTGCCCCTTCGGCCCGGTGCCGAACAGCAACGGCTTGCCCGGTTTCACGCGCACCGTGCGGAAGTGAACGGTCACGCCGAGCGCCTTCAGCACGTCCGGCACGAGGTCGTGATCGCCCACGGAAACGCCGCCCGCGATCAGCACCACGTCGGACACGTCGAGCGCTTCACCGAGCAGCGATTTGGTGATGGCGAAGTCGTCGCGGGCGATGCCGAGGTACCGCGGGAGGCCGCCGCCGCGCACGGTTTGGGCGCACAGCATCGGGCCGTTCGAGTTGCGAATCTGCCCGGCCTTCGGGCGGGTGTTCGCTTCGACCAATTCGTTCCCGGTGACGACGACACCGACGCGCGGGAACGGGTACGCGACGACCGCGGTTTTGCCCGCGCTCGCCAGCACGCCGAACGCGGCGGCGTTGATGGGCGTGCCGGCGGTCAGCACCGTGTCGCCGGTCTTCATTTCGTGCCCGCGGGCGTACACCCACTGCCCGGGCTTCACACCGGGATCGATAACCCGCACCGCGCCGGCGTCGGCGGTGGCGTGCTCTTGCATCACGACGGCGTCCGCGCCCTCGGGCAGCGGCGCGCCGGTGAAGATGCGTGCGGCCTGCCCCGGTCCAACGGGCTTGGTGGGCGTCGCGCCGGCCGGGACCTCTTCGATCACTTGGAGGACGGCGCAGTTGCCGGCGCAATCGGCGGCGCGCACCGCGTAGCCGTCGCGGAGCGATTTGGCGAACGGGGGCGAATCGATGTCCGCGAGGATGTCGGCCGCGAGCACTTGGCCGAGCGCGGCGGTGGTGAGGGCCGCGTGTTCGGTCTTGAGGGGCTTGCAGTGGCGCAAGACTTCGGCGCGCGCGTCCGCGACTTCGAGCATGGCAGCGTCTCCGGGGGCGTGTGCCGTTGGTATACCGACGCCGGCCCGCGGAGCTATCGCGCACTTACAGCGGGGGCCACTGGTTCGCCAGCCCCTCGCGCTCGATGTCGCGCACCATGTCTTCGCTCACCTCGTACTTCTCGGCGATGGTGGCGCGCGACGCGGCCGGCTTCGCGCCCGCGTCTTGCGCTTCCACCAGCGCGGCGAAGATCAGTTGGCGCTGCTCGAGCGGGAGCACTTCGTCCGGGTCGGGCATTGCGGCCTCGCGAGTGGGTTCGGGCGATACAACAACTATCAACCCATCCTACGAGCCGGCGCGCCGCGGGCGTGCGAATCCCGCGAATCCGCCGAACTTCTCATGCCGCTCCGCGAACTCGCCATCGACGTGCCCGCCGTGAAGCCGCCCGCGGAGGTGGCGCGGTTCCTGCGCGAAGCCGAGCGCCGCATCGACCGGTTCCAGTCCGAAGCCCGCGTGCCCGCGTTCGTCCCGTGCGACTACGAAGCCGCCTACGCGGTGCTCTGCGCGCTCGCGAGCGGGCCGCACCTGCGCGGGCAGCGCATGTGCGAGTGGGGCAGCGGGTTCGGCGCGGTGGTCGGCCTCGCGGCGCTCGCGGGCTACGACGCCTGCGGCATCGAGATCGAGTGGAGCCTCGTGGAAGAGGCGCGCCAACTCGCCGACGACTTCGAGCTGCCGGTGGAACTGGTGTGCGGCAGTTTCGTGCCGCGCGGCGCGGAAGGGCTGGTTCACGCGAACGGCACCTACTCGTGGTTCACCACCGAAAGCGACTACGCCTACGACGATTTGGGCTTGGAAGTGAGCGACTTCGACGTGGTGTTCGCGTACCCGTGGCCGGACGAAGAGGGCGCGGTGAGCGACCTGTTCGAGAAGTACGCGGGCACCGGTGCGGTACTCGCCACCTACCACGGCAGCGGCGAGTTCCGACTCAAGCGCAAGGTGCCGAAGCGCAAGAAGCGCTGACGCGCCCTCACTTCTTCGCGGGCACGAGGAGGCCGTTTAGCAGGTCGCGGTCGCGGGTGCCGAACGCCTTCGCGCGCTCCGGCTTCAGCGCGCACAGCACCGCCGCTTGGTGCCCGCTCGCGCCCGCTACCAGTTGGAACGTCTGCACCGCGTCCGCGCCGTCGAGCTTGCCTTCGGCCACGTAGCGGTAGGCCCAGCGCCCGGCGGCGTCGGTGCCCTCGGCGTCTTCGAGCACGCGCGCCGCGGTCCAACCGGGCGTCGCGGTCGCGGCCTTCTTGAACTCCTCGGCGCTCGTGTGCTTCCCTTGCTCCACCTTCGCCCACGGCATCACCGTCGCCTGAGCTACGAACTCGCCCTTGTCGAGCAACCGCAGAATCAGGTGCTGTTCGGTCTGCCCGGTGACGTGCCAGTCGCGCGGGTAGGTCAGCGTGTAGCGCGCCTTCGGGTCGTCGTGTCGCAGCGCGCTCATCTCCGCCGGCACCGCGCCCTTCGGCACCGCCACGAGCGCCGCGTCCGCGAGTTCCTTCGGCACCTCCGCGAGCGCCTCGCGCTTCACGGTCACGGTCACGTCCACGTTCGAAGCCGGCGCGACCGGGCCTTGCTCGCGGTCGTCCTTCTGCTTCCACACCAGCGCAACGACGCGCCCGGTGGCAACGTCGAACGTGCCGGTCGCGGTCACGGTGAGCACCACCTTCCCGCCGTTCTCGATGCCCTCCGCGGTGCCCTCGATGGCGAACGTCGCTTTGCCGTCCGCGACCGCCGTGAGTTTGCCCGCGAGCGAGTGCTTGACGAGCGCGTCGAACAGGCACGCGGCCTGCGCCGCCGCCGGCGACACCGGCCACGCGTCGCCGACGTTCACCGCCTTGCCCGGCAGCAGCCCCGCGAGGCACTGCGGGTTGAAGTGTTCCGTTACCAAGTCCAGTTCGTCGCGCGTCAGCGGCCCGGCCGGCGCGAAGCAGAACGGGCCTTCCGCCGTGCGCAGCGCGACCACCAGCCGCCGGTTGTCCGGCAGCGCGCGGCCCATCTTCTCCGCGTCCACCACCACCGACGCGACCGCGTCGTCGTAGTGCCGCGCGGACCGCGCCGGCAGCCCGGCTTCCACCGCGAGCGTGCGCTCGGCGAACAGGTGCCGCGCCTTCGCTTCGAGCTTCAGGCTCTCCTTCGTCCCGTCGTGAACGACGTGCAACTTGCCCGCGAGTTCGAGTTCGACGGAGTAGCGGAACGAATCGCCGGCCGCGGGCGCTTCGGCGAGGTTCACCGGCTGAGCGGCGGCAACCGGGGCGAACGCGGCGAGCAGGGCGAGTGTCGCGGCGGCGCGGAGCATCGGCACGTCCTCGGCGGGTACTTGGGGCACCGCGGCAGATAGCGTGCGCGCCGCGCCGCGGTCAAGGGCGAAGCGCGTTCGCCTTGACCGCGCGCCGCGGCGCTCGCTATCCGCGCGGCACCACCACGATTCGCGCGGTCCCGTTCCCCCCAGACTGTGGAGGCGCTCGTGCGAGCGGTCCTACTTCCCGTGTGCCTTTCTCTGCTCGGATGCGCGCACGGCTTCGACCGCGACGCGCTCCGCGAGCGGCTCAACGACGGCACGCTCCAGATCAACGACAAGGCCATCGCCGAGGCGCGCGAGCTGCGCCCGCAGCTCAAGCTGCCGTGCCGCGTTGCCCTTTACTTGAAGCCGCCGCACGACCGCGACTGGCGCTGGGCGCCCGAAGACAAAGCGCAGTTCGAGGCGCTCGCCGCGACGCTGAAGAACGAGGGCGTCGCGTCGGACGTACTCGCGCTGCCGGAGATGCTCGCGGGGAAGGGCGAACTGAAAGACCTGCGGCTCGCCGCCGCGCAGTGCGGGGCCGACGTGCTGTTCGTGCTTCACGGGGCCGCGCAGACCGACAGCTACAAGAACTTCGCGTCGGTGCTGAACCTCACCGTGGTGGGCGGGTACGTCGTGCCCGGCAGCCACCGCGACACGCTCTTCATGCTGGAAGGCGTGCTCATCGACGTGGACAACGGGTACGTGTACGGCGGCGTGCAGGCCGAGGGCGTGGGGAAGATCGTGCGGCCCACGTTCGTGATCGAAGACAGGGACGCGGTGGCGCTGGCGAAAAAGGCCGCGGTCGCGCAGTTCGCGACCGAAACGCTGACCCGCATGAAGCGGCTCGCCGTGGTGCCGTTCATCTCGGACACCAACGGTCGCCCGGTGAGCGCCTTCGAGCTTCCGCCCGCCGTGCAACCCACCCCGCCGGCGCTCCAGAAGCCGTGAGGTTTGTAGCCCGACGCGTGAGCGAGGGTTGCTTGCAGAATCCCTCGCTCACGCGTCGGGCTACAACACCACAAAACGCGAGCGGGGCGGCGGTCCGAAGACCGCCGCCCCGTTGCGTCGTCTCACTTCGCGGTTACTTGTCTTCGAGAATCTTGACCGCGTTGCCGTCCGCGCCGCGCTTGTAGAGCGGCAGGTGGCGGTAGTACACTTCGAGCGTCAGGAGGCACATGGCGGTGGTGCCGAGGCGCCCGCAGTTCGTGCCGAACCAGCCGCCTTCGGGGTCCCAACTGCCCATGTTCGCGCCGTCCTTCTTGAGCTGTTGGCCGATCAGCCAGTCGCGCATGCCGCCCTTGCGCGCGCCGTCCACCATCTTGCCCTCGTTCCAGTTCTTCCAGTCCTCGCCCTCGTAGAAGTGAACGACCTGCGTGGCGTAGTAGTAGTAGTACATGTTGCGGACGGGCCCCTGCCCGACCGGTGCCACCTTCACGAGACCGGCGACGCCGTCGATCATGCCCGGGTGGCTCGGCCCCCAGTTGTCGATGTAGTAGCGGCACAGGAGGCCGACCGCGGTGAGCGCGGTGCCCGGGGCCGCGCCGGCGCTGTCGCCGTAGCCGTACATGGACTTGCGCGAGCCGCCCGCGGCGAGGTTCAGGAAGTTGATGGCCTTCTTAATCACGATGTCGTTCACCGCGAGGCCGCCCAGCTTCGCCGCTTGCAGGGCCTGAATCTGCCAGCCCACGATGGACGTGTCGCCGTTCGCGCCCGCGCCGTAGCCCCAACTGCCGTTCGGGCCTTGCGCCTTCTGCACGAAGTTGATCGCGGCTTGCGCGTACGGCCGCAGGGTCGGGTCCTTGGTCATGCCGTAGGCCTCGCACAGCGGGATCGTGGCGATGCCCTGAACGTACATGTTGGTGCTGATGCGGCCGGCGTTCGGGCCCGACGGCGGGCACATCTTCATCAGCGCCGAGAGGCCGTTGGCGACGGTCTTCTGGTACTTGCGCTGTTCGCCGCCCTTGTTGGGCTTGTGCGTTTCGCCGGCCGCGAGGAACGGCAGCAGGGCCATGCCGGTGGCGGCCGCGCGGTGCTCCTTGTCGCCTTGGTCGTACTCCCAGCCGCCGTCCGGCTTCTGCTGCCGGGCCAGCCACGCCAGCCCGCGGGCCACGGCGCGCTCGCTCTCCTCGTTGCCGCCGCCCTCGCGCAGCAACTTGGACTTGGTCGCCCCGCTGCGGCCGGCGCTCATCGCGCTGACCTGCCCGCCGGCACCGTTGGCACCGGCCATCAGGCTGCCGGTGTCGCCGGCGACGCCCGGGTTGGTCACGTCGAGCGCGTCCAGCCCCGGCGGCTTCAGCGCCGTCGTGTCGGTGGTCGGGACGTCCGGGATGCCGACGTTCTCGTCGGTCACTTTGGCGTCCGCGTTCTCCTTGTCGAGCCGCTCGATGTCCGGCAGCGCCGCCTCGATGTTCGAGTCGAGCCCGGGGTCCTCGTTGGTCGGGTTCTTGTCTTCCGGCTCGTCCACCTTCTCCGCCGTGGTGTTGAGCACCTTGTCCGGCGTTTTGGTCTCCGCGGTGCGCGCCCCGAGAATGAGGATCGCCAGCGCGATGACCGCGACGTGGACGGCCCCGCTCACGACCCACGCCGGGACGTGCTTCTTCATGAGGCGCTCTTGCGACGTTTCCTCCGCCGCTTCCAGCAACCGGATCACGGCACCTGCCGCGGCCGGTTTCGCGTTCGCTTCGCTCACGGTTCGTCTCCTCGGGGGTCCGGGGCGATACCGCGCACGCGCGCGGCACCCGCAATCGTGTCTGAGTGAATCGTCAGTCGGTCCAGCCGTTCGCGGGCGGGGGCGACGGCGCGCCCGCGCCGAACGGGTTCTTGCCGCGCACGTTGTCGATCTGCTGCCGCGCCGCGCGGTCGCCACCGCGGTACCACCACGTGAGCAGCCCCGCGCCGCCCACCAGCACCACGATGCCGCCCACCACCCACATCACGAACGAGTCCCAAGTGAGGGTGTCTTGGTACTTCGTCGGGTCCGTGCGCACGATCGGGCGCTTGCCCACCAGCACCGGCGCGTACTTGTCGAGCGTTTTGCTCTTGTCCTTCGGGTCCGGCTCGCCGGACGTGTACCGCATCTTCTTGAACGAGAACCCGGCGAACGTCACCCACGCGTTCACGCGGCCGACCGGCTCGACGCTGGGAATCGGTTCGGTGAACACCACGCACATCGGGTTGCCGCGCGGCTCGTCCTTCCACACCAGCCAGCCCTCGAACACGTGCTCGATGCCCGCGGCTTTCAGTTCCGGGCTCGGGTCCGACCGCCGCAGCGAGATCAGTCGCCCCTCGAACTTCACGTTCTTCGCGCGGAAGTCGCGGCGCACGTCTTCGAACAGGTCGGCGAACGTCGCGTCGGCGTTGGCGCGCTGCTCCAGTTGCTCGGCGGTGAACCGGCTCGCGTGCACGAGGAACCGGTTGTACGACGCCAGTTCGGGCCACGTGGAATCGTTCGGCGCGGCCCGGATCATGAACGTTTCGTCTTTGATCTGCCGGTACACCCGCGTGGTCGGGTCGAGCGCCGTCGGGTCCGAGCCGGGCGGCACCGGCGGGCCGGGCAGCGGCGTCACGCTCTTGCCGATCAGCACCGGCACGTTCGACGTCTTCCCGGCTTCGCCCGGCACGCTCATCGTCTTGAAGTAGAACCCCGCGGCGCTGAACCAGCCGTCGGCGTCCACCCACTCGCCCGGCTTCGCGTCGCGCACCTTGGCGAGCGCCCCCGGGAGCTCCAAGAACGCGACCGACACCGGCGTGAGCGGCGACTCGTTCAGCGGGACGAGCCGCACCTCGTACATTTCCTTCACCCCGCTCTCGGGGTTGTCGCGGAAAGACGCCGGCGCGGGCAACCGGCGGGCGCACACCAACTTGCCGTCGAAGCGGATCAGCTCGCAGCGGAACGCGGTGCGGGTCTGCTTAATCAGGTCGATCGGCGTCAGGTCGCGGGTTGCGGCGGCTTCGAGGTCCGCGGTGGCGAACTGCTTCGCGTGCATCACCACTTCGACCCACGCGAGGTACTCGTCGTTGTTCTCCGCGGGCGAGGCGACCGCCTTGAAGTCCTCGATCTTGGTGAAGATCAGCCGGTCGGTGTCGATCACGAATTGCGATTGCGGCTTTTTGCCGGGCGCATCGGCCGGGAGCGGCGATTCGCGGTCCAACTTGGGCGCGGCGGCCGACTTCTGCTTCGGTTCCTGCTTCGCGTCGCCCTTCGGTTCTTGCGCGCCGAGGATCGTTCCCCACGCGCCGCACGCGAATGCGACCGCGCACACCAGAGCGGCGCGGGTGCGATGCGAGCGGGAGTTCGGGATCGACCGACCGGACATGCGATTTCCTCCGCAGCAATTCGACGCGCAACCCCGGCGTTGGTTCCCGGTTTCGCGCCGGAATCTCGCTCCCGACCATTTTCGCGCGCCGCGGGCCGCCGGTCAACCGAGCAAAGGGCTTGCGGAGCAACGAGTTGGAACTCGTGGCCCGGTCGCTCCCGGCCGGCCGTTGGCGCTGCGAAGGGCCGAACGTCCGGTCGCTCCGCGACCGAACCGCCGCGGGTCAGCGCTTCTTTTTGTCGAGCGGAACCGGGGAAATGTCGGTGAACCCGGCGCGGAGGCCCTGATCCACGAGTTGCACGACGTACTCTTGGAGCAGCTTCTCGCCGATTTCGAGCGTGAGTTTGCCGGTCTTTTTGGACTGCGTCACGAGCGCCGCGAGCGCCTTCACTTCGTCGCGGAACGCGGTCACGCTCGCGGGGATGTCGCGGCCCGTCGGGTTCACGCCGTCCGCTTCGAGCACGGTGAGCTTTTCGATGGTGCCGTTGTCGGCGGCGCTCACGCGAATGATGTAGTGCAGCGGCTTGTCTTCAACGATGCTCGGTGCCGCGGTGGACGGGCCGCCGGTGTCTTGGGGCAGCGCGAGGGCGATCTGGCCCTCGGTCGGTGCCGGGTTGAACGTGAGGATGAAGAACGCGAGCAACTGGAACGACATGTCCAGCATGGGCGTGATCGGCAGGTCCGGTTCGACGAAGTCGGTACCCGGCTTGTGTTCGCGGCGGCTCATCGCGGTCCCTTGTCTGGAGCGGGTGTGCTGGAGTCAGTCGTGGTTGCCGTCGAACAGGGCGCGCAGTTGCACGCGGGTGTAGCCCGCGAGGCGGCACGCTTTCATAATCGGGTACGTCTTCTCGAACCGGCAGTCCTTGTGGACGCGCAAGATGACGACCGAGCGCAGCGGCACGTCCGCGTTCGCGGCGGCTCCGACCGCGGCCCGGTCCTCGCGCGCGCGGCGCTTGAGGAACGTTTCCACCTGCGCCGCGTTGTCCAGCGTTTCGGTGGTGCGGCCTTCGGAATCCTTGTACTGGTCGCCGGGCGAGAGGATCACTTTCCCCTCGGCGTTCACGTTCAGGAAGATCGTGTACGTCTCGCCCTGCGTGAGCGCCTTGGCCGCGATCGCCTTCGGCAGCACGATCGCCACGCTCGTCTGCTCCAGCACGAAGTTCGCGCAGAGCATGAAGAACATGACGAGCTGCAACACGAGGTCGAGCAGCGGCACGAGGTTCGGCTCGCACTTGTCGGAACCGCCGTGGCTCATGGCTTGCGCAGTGGGTAGTGGTCGGTGGAAAGTGGGCAGTAAAAGACAGTGAGCACCAACTGCCCACTGTCCACTACCCACTGGCAACTGTTCTTAGCGGCCCGTCGGGGCGGCGGGCACGGTGCCGGAGGGCGACGCGCCGCTCGGCCCCACCGCGGCCCCGCCCGCGGCCTTCTTCGAGTTGTGGTACATCTGCGTCAGCAGGTCGTCGGCGATGTGGCCCACGTCCATCATCACTTTGGTGATGCGGTTCCGGTAGAACGCGTTGAAGAAGATCGCGGGCACCGAGATGCCGACCCCGAACAGCGTCACGACGAGCGCGTGCGAGATCCCGTCGGCCAGTTCCGCGGGCTTCACCTGCACGCCGGGAATCGCGAGCACGGAGAACGACTTGATCATCCCGTACACCGTGCCGACCAGCCCGATCATCGGCCCCAAGCTCGCGATCACCGCGTTGTAGTTGTTCTTCTGCTCCTTGTCGCTCTTGATGGCGTCGAGCGTGTTCATGGCGGCCTCGCGGGCGTCTTCGAGGCCGTACTGGAGGCGGCTCATGCCCGCGGTCAGCACTTGGCCCAAGAACGACGGGTCGTTCCGCGCCATGTCGAAGGCTTCTTTGAACTTGCGCTTGTTCACGATGTCGGTGAACTCGTCCACGAACCCGGGCGGGATGGCCGAACTCATGCGCAGGTCGAGAGCGAGCAGCACCACCAGCGCCATCATCGCAACCGAGAGCGCGAGCAGCAGCGGCCCGAACACGAAGCCCAGCGACTTAATCATGAACAGAACGAGGTTCTCTTTTTGCGCGGTGCCGGCTTCGGCGTCCGGCGCGTCTTGTGCAGACGCGACGTTGGCGAACAGCAGGACGACGGCGATTGCAAGCGTGTACTGGAACAGGGAGCGTGCGGCGGGCAAGTACCGCGAGGCCGAACGAGTCATGCTGCGGGTCCTAGAAAGTCGGGTGTTCGCGGGCCGTGTTCGGGTGACGGGTCGACGTGTCACCGTTCGACGCGCAGTAACGGAGAGAGTTCCCAATTTTCGCGCGCGACACGCTTATTAGGATGGCACGCGGCGGGGCGCGTCAAGCGGCTAGTGCGCAAAATTCTGCCGCGCGGGGCGGAAAAAGTGCCAGCGTGCGAGGGTGCCAGAGTGGAGAGACAGACAATCGGCGGTCTGTATTTCTCTCCACTTTGGCACCCTCGCACGCTGGCACTTCCCTACTTCCCCAACTTCTTACGGAAGAAGTCCATCGTGCGCTTCAGCCCCTCCGCGCGGCCCACCACCGGCTCCCAACCGAGCAGCGCCTTCGCGCGCGAAATGTCCGGTTGGCGCACCTTAGGGTCGTCTTGCGGCAGCGGGCGGAACTCGATGCGGCTGTCCCCGCCGGCGAGGGCGAGAATCTCCTCCGCGAACTCCAGAATGGTGATCTCCGCGGGGTTCCCGAGGTTCACCGGTTCGTGGTAGTCCTTCTGTAGCAACCGCCAGATGCCTTCGACCAAGTCCGAAACGTACTGGAAACTGCGGGTCTGCTTGCCGTCGCCGTACACGGTCAGCGGTTGGCCCATGAGCGCCTGATACATGAAGTTCGGCAGCACCCGCCCGTCGTTCAGTCGCATCGACTCGCCGTAGGTGTTGAAGATGCGAATGATGCGCGTGTCCACGCCGTGAACGCGGTGGTAGGCCATCGTGATCGACTCCGCGAACCGCTTCGCCTCGTCGTACACGCCGCGAATGCCGATCGGGTTCACGTTGCCCCAGTAACTTTCTTTCTGCGGGTGCTCCAGCGGGTCGCCGTACACCTCGCTCGTGCTCGCCAGCAGGAACTTCGCGCCGTGGGCCTTCGCAAGCCCGAGCATGTTGTGCGTGCCGAGCGAGCCGACCTTCAGCGTCGGGATCGGGTGATCGAGGTAATCGACCGGGCTTGCCGGGCTGGCGAAGTGCAGCACGATGTCGATCTTGTCTTTCACCTTCAGCGGGTTGGAAACGTCGTGCCCGATGAAGCGGAACTTCGGATTGGTGCGGAACCCGTCGAGGTTGGCGAGGTCGCCGGTAATCATGTTGTCGACCGCGACGACCTCGTGCCCTTCGCGGAGGAACCGTTCGCAGAGGTGGGAACCGATGAACCCGGCCCCGCCGGTGATGAGTGTGCGCACGGTTCGCCCTCCTTGTGGTATCGTGATCCGTGTTGATTATGCGATACGGAACCCGCGATGGAAGACCGCGCGCTTTACCGCTCGATTCTGGCCGCGCCGCACGACGACGCGCCGCGACTCGTGTACGCCGATTGGCTCGACGACCGGGCCGCGTCCGAACCGGACCTGCCGGCGCGCCGGCTCCGCGCGCGGGCCGAGCTGATTCGCGTGCAGGTGGCGCTCGCGCGCAGCAGCCCGTGCGGTTGGAAGCGGCACGACACGCGCCCGCCGGAACTGCTCGCCCGCGAACTCCGGCTGTTGTTCCGCATTGGTCGCAAGCTGCGCGGCGAAGTGCCGTTTGGAATGTCGTCCGCGCCGTTCGACCGCGGGTTCTTGCGGCCATTGCGAGCTTTCCGCCCGCACGAATTCCTTTCGCCGCTCGAAGACGTGTCGCGGCCGTGGATGGCGCGCTTTCCCTATCGCAGCCGCTTGCCGGAGTTGCTGCCCGACGGCGCGGACCCGTGGAACGCCGCGCCGCTGTGGGACGTTCACCTGTTCGCTTCGACGTGGCACAATGACACGCGCGCGGACCGCGGGCAGTACGGGCCGGCGCTCGACGAAGTGGGCCAGAGCGCGCGCATGGAGCGCGTGGGGTGGCTGAAGGTGTCGTTCGCGCGCACGCCGGTGCTGAACTTCCTGCGCCACGGCCGATTCCCGAACGTGGAAACGCTGGTGCTGAACAGCGGCCCGTTCCCGGCCGTGCTGCACGCGGTGGCCGAGAACGAATCGTTCCGCAGCCTGCGCTACGTGCAGTTCGGCGACGACGAATGGGCGTGGGCATCGACGTTCGCGGATCGGCAGCGGTTCCGCGACGTGGCGCGCGAAGCTCACCAACTGAACGCCAAACACCTGCCGTTCGGCGCGATGCGTTCGGCGCTGGCGGGGGTTGCCATTGCGCCGGACCCCGTTGTGAGCGCGCTCCGCGAGTTCCTCGCGCAACCCCTGCCGTTCCGGGAGCGACTCGCGGCCTCGACACCTGCGGCGCAAGCGAACTCCGAAGGTTCGTGGCAGTGGCTCGCGCTTTGGGGGCTGATTGTCGCTGTCGGCCTCATCTTCGCAGCCGGAGAAGGGCGCGAGCCGAGCGTCCCGCGGATCAATATGCCGGAGTTCCAACCGCTTCAAAAGGTTGATTTGGGTAAGTACAAACTCCGGCTGACTCCGGAGGGCCACTTGCAGGTGATCGAGCAATTCGAGGGGTTCGACCCAAAGTCGGAGATGGCCCCGCCGCCGCGACCGCGCGAGTAACGATGCCGGGCGGGCGCGCTTACTTCTTAACCTGTAGCGCGGAAGGCTCACGGCACCGCCGGCCATGCGCTCGTGCGCACCGGCCCGGAACCGCGACCCGCGAGGTTGTTCCAGACCGGGCCGGTGCGCACGAGCGCATGGCCGATAGCGGTGCTGGAACAGCCTTCCCCGCGTTGTGAGGCACAGAGTGCGCTCGGGCGACGCAACATCGCCCTGTGGGAAACCCACAAGCTAAACGCAACCGCGCCCGCCATCGTGAGGGGAACTGTACCCGCGGCGCGGCGGATAGTCCAACACGGTTTCCCGCATTCGACACAAGTTCGTGCGGAGCGGAGAAAGTGTGTGCGGTGCTCCGCGCGATTCGTGCGGAGGTGGGGTGTGCAACTCGGCCGCACACACTTTGCACCACTCACCCCACCACTTCGAGCTTGCGGCCGGTGGCCCACTTCTTCTCCGCTGGCTTCGCCCGCACCACTTCGTGATACAGCGTGTCGCGCTCGACCGGCACGCGGCCGGCTTCTTCGATCAGCCGGCGCAGGTCGCGGACGGTCAGCTCTTGCGGCGAATCGCTCCCGGCCGCGTGGTAGATCGTTTCGTGAACCACGGTGCCGTCGATGTCGTCGGCCCCGAAGCTCTGCGCCACTTGCGCCACCTTCACCGTGAGCATCTGCCAGTACGCTTTGATGTGCGGGAAGTTGTCCAGCATCACCCGCGACAGCGCCATCACTTTCAGGTCCGTGAGGCCGCTCGGCTTCGGGATGTCCTTCCCCAGCGGGTTGTTCGTGGGGTGGAACGCGAGTGGGATGAACGTCTGGAACCCGCCGGTAACGTCTTGCAGGTCGCGCAGCTTCAGCATGTGGTCGAGGCGGTGCTCCGGCTTCTCGATGTGGCCGTAGAGCATCGTCGCGTTCGATTTGCCGTCGAGTTCGTGCCACTCGCGGTGCACGCGAAGCCACTGCTCGCCATCGGCCTTGTAGTCGCACAACTTCGAGCGCACGTCCGGGTGGAAAATTTCCGCGCCTCCTCCCGGGAGCGACCCGAGGCCCGCGGCCTTCATCTCCGCGAGCAGTTCCTTCGTGGGCCGCTTCGTGATGCGCTCGAACCAGTCCCATTCGACCGCCGTCCACGCCTTCAGGTGCAGTTCCGGGAACTCGCGGTGAATGCTGCCGATGATGTTCAGATACCACTCGTAGGGCAGCAGGTGATGCAGCCCGCCGACGATGTGCAGTTCGGTCGCGCCCTGTTCGCTGGCCTCGCGGGCGCGCTGCAGAATCTGCGCGTCGGTCATCACGTAGCCGTTGGGCGACTTCAGATCGGCGCGGAACGAGCAGAACGCGCACCGGTACACGCACACGTTGGTGGGGTTCAGGTGCTGGTTCACGTTGTAGTACGTGACGTTCCCGTTCTTCTTCTCGCGCACGAAGTTCGCCATCTCGCCGAGGGTGAACAGGTCGGCGTGCTGGTCGAGAAACAGGCCGTCGTCGAAGGTGAGGCGCGTGCCGGCGAACACCTTGTCGCGGAGGTCGGCGAGGCGGGAAGCGGTTGTGGTCATGGCGTGCGGTCCCGGCGGGCGAGCGTGTGCCGCTGTTTTATCTCCCACCGAGTGAACCGCAATCGGCGCGCCGGGGGCAACGCCGCGCAAGGCACGCGCTTCGCGCGGTTCGGCGTGGCACCGGCTCGCGGCACCAGTTACCTTTAAACCCTGCCCACTGATGCACATCGACAGGAGCTGTGCCCGTGGACGAGCGCCGCGCGCTGATGGCCGCGATCATCGCGAACCCGGAGGAGGACACCCCGCGGTTGGTGTTCGCCGACTGGTTGGACGAGTACGGCGACGAACACGACCGCGCGCGCGCCGAGTTCATCCGTCTTCAAATCGAGGCCGCGCGCCTGCCCAAAAGCGACAAAAAGCGGAAGAAACTGGAAGACGCCGCACGTAAACTCGCCAACGCGCACCACGAGACGTGGCTCTCCCCGCTTAGAGCGTTCGTTCACCAGCTTTCGGACGATCCCAACTTGTTCGACCGTCGTTCCTACCTCGAGTTGTTCGAGCGCGGGCTGATGAAGGAACTCATCGTCGAGTCCGCGAAGTTCCTTCGGGCGAAGTATCAGAAGGTGTTCCCGGACGCGCTCGCGGCGGTGGGGCTGGAAAACCTGTCCTTCTACACCCCGGCGCGGCGGGTCGGCGAGTTGCCCGCGTCGCCGGCGTTCCGGTGGGTGGCGCGAGTGGAGTGCCCGGCCGTCGGCGACGCGGCCCTTGAGGCGTTCGGCACCTCTCCGCACCTTGCCCACATCAGTGGTTTCACCTTCGGCGAAGTCGGGATCAGCGACGCGGGGCTGAAGGCGTTCGCGCGAACCACCGGCACCGCGCGGCTGCGGGAGTTCGGCATCACGACCGCAAGCCCGCGGAGGTACACGAAGCCCAAGTTCACCGCGGCCGGCATCCTCGCGCTCCTGAAGAGCAAGCGGCTCCCGGCGCTCACCGCGCTCGACGTCAGCGGCCCGACCGCCGAGGCGTTCGGCATGTCGGAGTTCCTCGCCGACGCGATCCTCGCGAAGCTCACCCGACTCGAACTCAACGTTTACGTGAAACTGGCCGACGTGCTCGCGTGCCCGCACCTCGCGAACCTGCGCGAACTCCGGCTCCTCGACACCGACGTGACGGCCGACGACGCCGCGGCGCTCGCCGGCCCCGCACGCGCCAAGCTCACCGAGGTAGCGCTCCTGACCCGCGGCCCGCTCCCCCGCGGGTTCGAGAAGGCGCTCCGAGCGCGATTCGGCGAGAACCTGTGGATCCGCTCCGCGGCTTCGTAGGGCAACGGCGCTAGAACCGCCCGCGGACCGCGAGCGCGAGGAACGCGCCCGGGCCGATCTCCACGCCGCGGTCTTCGGCCGTGCGCCGCGTCTGCCCGGTGCCGTACACGCGATCGAACGCGTAGCCGGTGCTCGCCTCCACGCCCACCCGCTTGTGCGGGTACACCGTGACGCCCGCGAACAACCGCTTCTCGAACCCGAAGAACCGGTCGTTGCGGTTCGGCCGCCCCGCGAGGAAGTAGCCCTCGTTCGTCCATTCGAACCCGCCGAACGCGGTCACCCGCTCGTGCGGCGTCCACGACACCCGCGCGTCCACCTGCGTGAGCGGCCGGTACCGAATCTGAACCAGCCACTCGTCGGTGGGCTGCCAGCGCACCGCGAACGGCAGGCCGATGCTCACGCGCAACCGGTCGGTCGGGTTCCAGTCGTAGGCGACCGAGGGCAGCGGGAAGTTGATCTGCCCGTTCGGGAAGTAGGCGAGGCCGAACGTCCACGTGTCCGGGTCGCGGTGCGCCGGCACGCGCAGGAACGCGATGCCGCCGAGGGTCATTTCGCGGATGCCGTTGAACGGCTTGTCGCTCGCGAAGCCGATTTGCAGCGAGCCGCCCGCCGTCCAGCCGTTTTCGAGTTTGTGAATGTACGTCGCGCCAAACGAGACGTTCCACAGTTCGCCGGGGAACGCCCGCCCGCTTTCGGGCAGCACCGCGGCGGTGTCGAACTGAGTGTGCCGCACGCGCACGTTCCCGATCAGCATGTGCCCGGCGTCGCGGTCGCGCCAGACCGGCGCGCCGAGGTTCAGTTGCTGGCGCACCATGCCGAAGTCGGACGCTTGGCCGATCACCGGGCGCTGCGGGTACCACTCCGCGCGGTAGAACGGCCCGCCGGGGCCGTCGTCGCCGAACGGGTTGCCCGGCGCGGCGCGGGGCGCAGGGTCCGGTTCGCCCTCCGGTTCGCGCGGCGGGTCGTCGGCTGCCGCCAGCGGCGCGGCGCACACAAGAAGTGCAACGAGTGCGAATCGCATGGCCGCGGGATAGCGTCTCGGGCACCGGCGGTCCAGTGCGCGCGGGTTAACCGGTACGCCCGGCCCGGCGAACCGGCGGAACTTGGGCGGTTTGGGTTGCGCTCGCGCGACCGGGGCGCAGAATCCGATTAGTTGGGCGGATCACATCCAGAGCGACACCGGAGGTGTGCGATGAGTCGGTTCGTGATTGCGGCGGCGCTGGTCGCCGGGTTGGTGGCCTCGGAACAGCGGGCGGAGGCGTTCGGGAAGCCGGCGCGGCCGCACCCGCACACGGGGCCGTTCGCCACGTCGGTGACGTGGCCGTCGGTGTCGCCCCCGGGTTGGTACACGAACACCTACAACCACCGCTGGTACTACCCGTGGTACGCGTACTACGACTACACCACCGGGCCGTACGCGAACTGGGCCGCGGGCGGCGGTCACGCCACCTACGGCTACCACGGCCCCGCGGGCTACTACTACTACCCGCAGCACCAACCGGCCCCGGCCGCAGGCGCGCCGTAATTGAACCCGACGCGTAAGTGAGGGGCCGAACGGTTCGGGAGAGTGGTCCGCTCGCTCCGCGAGCGGTGCCGTGCGCGCGAGTGACTTCGGAGTGTGGATAGCTACCCAGTTGCGAAGCGCCGCTCGCGGAGCGAGCGGACCACTCTCCCGAACGAACTCAGCCCTTTCGCTTCGCGGGTTCGAGTCCGAACACGTTGCGGAACCCGATGTAGAAGATCATGCTGATCGAGCGGATCGCTTCCTTGCGGTTCACCTTGCTCGCGCCGGCGCGCCGGTTCTCGAACAGGATCGGGAACTCGCCCATCTTCGCCCCGGCCTTGTGGCACCGGAACAGCACTTCCTGCTGGAACGAGTACCCGCGGCTCTTCACGCGGTCCAACTCCGCTTCGCGCAACATGCTGACGCGGTAGCAGCGGAACGCGCCGCTCGCGTCCTTCACCGGCATGCCGAAGAGGAACTTCACGATGCGGTTCACGGTGAAACTGATGGCGCGGCGCGCGAACGGCCAGTTCTCGGTGCCGCCGCCGCGCACGTACCGCGAGCCGATCATCACGTCGTTTTCGGCCATGCCCGCGAGGATGCCCGGCAGGTACCGGGGCGGGTGGCTGAAGTCCGCGTCCATGTTCAGCAGGAAGTCGTAGTTCTGCGCCATCGCGTACCGCATGGCCGCGAGCGTGGCCGTGCCGAGGCCGAGCTTCCCGGGCCGCGCCAACAGGCGCACGCGGGGGTCGCTCTCGGCGATTTGTGCGACGATCCCGCCGGTGCCGTCCGGCGAGTTGTCGTCGATCACCAGCACGTCGGCGTGCGGCACCACCTTGTGAATTTCGGCAATGAGGCCCGCGATGTTGCCGGCCTCGTTGTAAGTGGCGATGGAGACGAGCAACCGCGGTTCGGCGGGCGGGGCCGTGAGCGGCCGCGACGGTTCGGGTGCTGGTTCGGAAGCGCTCACGAGCGGCTCAAGAGTGGCTAACGGCACTGGCGGCACCATACGGGCCAAGCGCGGCGCGCTTTTCGCCGCGCGGTACGATAAGTTCTAGGATAGCGATCCCGTCCCGGCCGGTTTTATGCCCGCGCGCGCGCGAATTCGTGCCGCCCGCACCCCGAACGACCGCACCCCAGACCCGAGACGCACCGATGGCCGACACCACGCCGATCCCCTGCCCGAACTGCGGGAAGGTTCTCAACGTGCCCGAACAGGTGCTGGGCAAGAAGATCAAGTGCAAGGACTGCGCCACCGCGTTCGTGGCCGAAGTGCCGAAAAAGGCCGTGAAGCCGTCCAAGCCCGGCGGCGCGGTGAAGACCAAGCGGGAAGAGCCGCCGCCTCCGAAACCGGAAGCCCCCAAGCAGCCCGCGGCCCGGTACGACGACGACGCGGACGACGGCGCGGTCCCGAAGGCGCTGGGGGTGGTGGACGAGGGCGAAGACGTACCGCGGTGCCCGCACTGCGCCAAGGAACTGGAACCGCCCACCGCGGTCGTCTGCATTCACTGCGGGTTCAACAACATGACCCGCACGAAGGCCGAATCCAAGAAGGTGTGGGAACCGGACGCGAGCGACTGGATGAACCACCTCGCGCCCGGCTTCGCCATGCTCGGCATCTTCGTCGCGCTGCTCGTGCTGAACATCATCTGCATTCTGAAGATGGAAGACTGGATGACCGACGGGTTCTTGGACTTCTTGAAGTCCGACACCAAGGGCACGGACGGCAAAGTCAAGTTCGAGGTGAAGCCGGGCGCGTTCATCACGTTCGTGCTGGCCGCGACGATCATGCCGATGATTAAGACCGCCCGGTTCGCGATCAAGCGCCTCGCCATCGAGTACCGACCCGTCGAACAGGTGAAGAAGTAACGGACTGTTGCCTCACGATGAACGCTGAGAAAGGCACGATCAGAACAAGAGGAGAGTTTTGGACGGGATTACAGGATGAAGAGGAGACCGACCGTTTGAACACGGCGGTTCTTCACCTCTGTACCTTCTTCATCCTGTAATCCCGTCCAAAATTGTCTTTCGGTCTTGTCCCTTGATCGTGTCGTTGATCGGCGTTCGTCGTGCGGCAAAACGGCTACTTCTGCTGCCGGGCCCACGTTTCGAGGAAGTAGCCGCTGTTCGCGGGCGACTCGAACTTGGTCGGTTTGGGCTTCTCGGCCGGGCCGTAGCACATCTTCAGTTGGTTCCCGGACAGTTCGTAGATGCCGTGGCTCTTTTTCCCTTTGAGTTGCCCCTCGGCGAACTCGAAGGTGATCGTTTTGGGGAACGTGTTCACGTCCAGCGCGACGTTCGCCAGCGCGAGCCGCAGCACGATCGGCTTGCCCTCTTTGTCCGTCTTCGAGTCCTTGAAGTACAGGTAGTACTCGTTCTTGTCGAACACGACCGTGACCTGCTTCATGATGTCCGTAGGCATCATGGCCTTGCCCTCGGTCTCGCACTGGAGCGGCTTCCAGTACCCTTGGAGCTTGGCCAGATCGGTGCCCGCGGGCGCGGCCGGCGGGTCGGCGAGCGCAGCGGTCGTCATGCACATTACCCCCAACACAGCAGCGCGCAGCATCGCGTGCCCTCCGGGCGCACCTAGCGAACCGGTGCGGGGTATGGCGGCGCGCGTGCGGCGCGTCAAGTGCAGCCCGCGGGCCGTACAACGTTCGGTATGCACACTTCCATTTTCGCGCTCTTGGCCGTGGGTGCCGGGGCGTGCATCGCGCTGCAAGCGTCCGCGAACGCGAGCCTGCGCAAGAACATCGGGGGCGACCCGTTCGCGGCCGCGTACCTGTCCATATTGGGTACGCTGATCGTTTCGACGCTCGCGGTGCTGCTGCTGCGCCCGCCGGTGCCGGCCGCGGCGGACCTGCGCGAAACCCCGTGGTGGAACTGGATCGGCGGGCCGCTCGGCGCGCTCATCGTGCTGGCCGGCGCGGCGCTCACGGCCCGGCTCGGCGCGGCGTTCTTCATCGCGCTCGTCGTGGGCGGGCAGTTGGTGTGCTCGCTGCTGCTCGATCACTTCGCGCTGATGGGCCTCAGCGAACAGCCGGTCACCGCCGGCAAACTGCTGGGGGCGGTGCTCGTGGTGGCCGGCGTGCTGTGCGTCAAGTTCCTGTGACCCGTCGCGCGGCTACGGTTCCACGGCCGCGCCTTCGTCGCCCACGCGCACGACGCGCACCGTCGGGAACCGCGGGCCGCCCGCTATCGGGTGGCCGGCCAGCACCACCACGCGGTCGCCCGGCTTCACGGTGCCCACGCTGAAGGCGTCGCGCACCGCCGTCGCCATGCGGTCGCCGCCCGCGGGCACCGGCGTCATGCGCACCGGCGTGATGCCCCACACCAGCGCCAACCGTTGCAGCACGGCGTCCGTGGGCGCGACCGCCACCACCCGCGCCCACGGCCGGTAGCGCGCCGCGATGCGCGCCGTGCGGCCCGACAGCGTCGGCGTTACGATCGCGGTCGCGCCGACTTCGTCCGCCAGCCCGCACGCCGAGAGCGTGATGGAGCCGTCGATCCCGTCGGCGGTCGGGTCGTACACCGTTTGGCGCGCCTGCCGCGCCTGTTGGATGTACGCCTCGGTTTCCACCGCGATCTTGTGCATGCACGCGACCGCTTCCACCGGGTACGAGCCGACCGCGGTTTCGCCGCTGAGCATCACCGCGTCGGTGCCGTCGAAGATGGCGTTCGCCACGTCGCTCGCCTCGGCGCGCGTGGGCCGCGGGTTGTTCCGCATCGAATCGAGCATGTCGGTCGCGGTGATGACCGGCTTCCCCGCGGCGCGGGCTGCGGCGATGAGCGTCTTCTGCACGTTCGGCACGCGCTCGAGCGGCAGTTCCACGCCGAGGTCGCCGCGCGCGACCATGATGGCGTCGAACGCGGCGACGATCGCGCCGACGCGCCCGACGGCCTCCGGGCGCTCCACCTTCGCGAGTACCGGCACGTCCAACCCGGCGGCCCGGCACGCGCCGCGCACCTCGTGCGCCGCTTCCGCGCCGCGCACGAACGACACCGCGACCCAATCCACCCCGGCCTTCGCCGCGACCGCGATGGATTCGTAGTCGCGCTGCGTGAGCGCCGGGAGCGAGAGCACCGTGTCCGGCAGGTTCAGCCCCTTGTTCGGCGAGAGCGTGCCGCCGACCACCACGCGCGCCTGAAGCCGCCCGTTGCTCGGCTTGCCGGCTTCGAGCTGCAACCGGCCGTCGTCGAGCAGCATGCGCTGCCCGGGGCGCACGTCGAACAGCATTTCCGGTTCGGTAATCACGAGGTCGCCGTCGTGCGCCGGCTCGCGCGACATCGAGAACCACACTTCGCCGCCGACGGTCAGCTCGCGCGGCGCGGCGATCTTCACGCGCAGTTTGGGGCCGGGCAGGTCGGCCATGATCGCGACGAACTTGCCGACCCGCTTCGCGGCGTCGCGGAACCGGGCGACGCGCGCGAGGTGCTCGTCCGGCGCGCCGTGCGAGAAGTTCACGCGCACCACGTCGATGCCGGCGCGCAGGGCCGCGTCGAGCACCTCCGGCGGGTCGCACGCGGGGCCGGCGGTGGCAACGATCTTGGTTCGGCGACTCATGCGCGACTCCGCGAGTACACTGGGCTACCGAGAGGGGTGTTGATTTATGGCCGAACCGCCGCCGGACCAACACGAACCGCGCGCGCTGCAAGTGGGGCTTGTACCGCTTCCGCGCGCGATGCAAGTGGCGCTCGTGGCGCTCTTCTTCGCGCCGTTCGCCCTGTTAACCGCGCTCGAAGACCTAGACCCACTTGTGCGCACGAGCGCACAGCCCGTTATCGTACTCTGGTGCTTCGGTGCCGCCGGTTACCTCGGGGCGTGGCGCGCCGGCGCGGTGGCGTGTGCGGTTCACGTCGCCCTCGCGTTCCACATCAAACACGATTGGTCGCACGCGGCGGCGTGGGAGCACACGCGCGAAACCGGTGGCTTCGGCGACGGCATTTTCGTGAACTACGCTCTAGTAGTGGTGTGGCTCGCGGACGCCGTTTGGCCGGCGCGCGCCGGTTGGCGCTGGTGGCTGGTGCGCGGGTTCGTCGCGTTCGTGATGTTTAACGCCGCGGTCGTGTTCGGCAGTTGGCACGCGCGAATCGTCTTCGTTTACGCGCTACTGCTGCTGTTGTGGCTGCGCAACCGCGTTCCTTGGCCGTACCCCCGCGGATACCGGTGACAACGCATGACGCGCGGCTCGGTCGTTCATCAGGTGCTCGATACCGCGGAACTCGGCGGCGGGAACCTGTACGCGCTCGCGGTCGCGGAGCGCTTGCGCGCCGACGGCGACGGCGCGACAATCTGGTGCCACCACACCGGGCCGGCGGTGAGCGAAGCCGCGCGCCGCGGCCTCGCGGTTCGGACCTTCGACCAAGACGCGCTGAAGCGCGGCGGGTTCGGGGCGCTGTGGCAGATCGCGGGGCTCGCGTGGCGACTGCGGCGCGCCGGCGGAATCGTTCACGTTCACTCGCACGTCTTGTACGGGTTCGTGCGCCGCGCGGTGAAGCTCGCCGGCGTGCCCGCGATCGCGCACGTTCACATCGACGCGCCTGCGGAATCGTACCGGTGGGCGTTCGCGCAGCCGCCGGCCGCGATTGTGACGTGCGCGGAGTTCCTCGCGGCGAAAGTGCGCGATTCGCTTCCGGCAGACGCGCTGACGCGCACGCGCATCGTCGCCGTGCCGAACGCCATCGACACCGCGAAGTTCGCACCCGGTGATCGCGCACCCGCCAAGCAGAAAGTGGGCGCGCCCGAAGGCGTGCCGCTCGTGCTGATGGTGGCGAACCTGTCGCCTCACAAGGGCCAACTCGTCGCGCTCGAAGCGCTCCGACTGATGCGCGCCGCGGGCTCGAATGCGCACCTGTGGCTCGCGGGCGTCGAGCGCGGCGGAAGTGCGTTCACCGCGGACCTGCGCGCGTTCGTCGAAGCGAATTCGCTCGGTTCGTGCGTGAAGTTCTTGGGTCAGCGCGCCGACGTGCCGGACCTGATGCGCGCCGCGGACGCGGTGGTGCTGCCGTCATCGAACGAGGGGCTTCCGCTCACGCTGCTGGAAGCGCAAGCGAGCGGCACACCGGTGCTGGCCGCGCCGACCGCAGGCGTGCCGGAGATCGTGCGGCACGGCGCAACCGGCGTGCTGATCGCGCACGGCGACGCCGCGGGCTACGCGCGCGAACTCGCGGCCCTCTTCGCAGACCCAGCGCGCGCGCGCGCGGGCGCAACCGCCGCGCTCGCGCAAGCCCGCACGCGCACGTTCGACGCGATGTATTCGCAACTGCGCACTGTGTACGCGACTGTGCAGAAGGGCCGACCATGAGCGCGCTGTTGCTCAGCGACATCTTCCCGCCGAAGACCGGGGGCACCGGGCGGCTGTTCTGGGAGATTTACCGCCGGCTGCCGCGCGAGGCGTTCGCAATCGCCGCGGGCGCGCACCCCGACGCGCCCGCGTTCGACGCCGCGCACAACTTGCGCGTGACGCGGTTGCCGCTCGAAATGCGCAACCGCGGCGTCGCCAGTTTCGGTAGCATTCGCCACTACTTCCGCACGGCGCGCGCCGTGCGCCGCCTGTGTCGCGGCGAGGGCGTGCGAATGATCCACGCGGCGCGCCCGCTGTCCGAAGGGTTGGTCGCGCGGCTGGTGAAACTCCGCACCGGCATTCCGTACTGCTGCTTCTCGCACGGCGAAGACATCAACATCGCGCGAACGAGCCGCGAGTTGAGCTGGCTCACGCGCCGCGTGCTGAACGGGGCGACCGCGGTGTTCCCCAGTTCCGCGTTCGCGCGCGACCTCCTGCGCCGCGATTGGGGCGTGCCCGACGCGAAGATGCACCTGCTGCACCCGGGCGTCGATTGCTCGTACTTCGTGCCCGCCGCGCGAAGCGACGAAACGCGCGCGAAGTTCGGGTGGGCCGGGCGAACGGTCGTGCTCACCGCCGGGCGGTTGCAGCGCCGCAAGGGGCACGACGTGTTCATCGAAGTGGTCGCGCGGCTGCGCGAACGGTTCCCCAAGTTGCTCTACGCGATCGTGGGCAGCGGCGAGGAGCGCGAGCGGTTGGACGCGCTCGTGAAGCGGCACAACGTGAGCGAACACGTTCAGTTCGCGGGCGCGCTCGACGACGCCGGGTTGCTCGCGGCGTACCAGCAGTGCGACGTGTTCGCGCTCCCGAACCGCGCGGTGGGCAACGACGTGGAGGGCTTCGGCATGGTGCTGCTGGAAGCGCAAGCGTGCGGGCGGCCGGTGCTCGCGGGCGCGAGCGGCGGCACCGCCGAGACGCTGACCCCGGGCGAAACCGGTGTGCTGGTACCGTGCGACGGCCCCGACGAACCCGCGGCCGCGCTCGCGGCGCTGCTGAGCGATCCGGCCCGCTTGGAGCGCATGGGCACCGCGGCCCGCGCGCGGATGGAAGTAACGTTCGACTGGCCCGCGCGCGCCGCGGAAGCCGCGCGGGTGTTCGCTCACGTGCGCGTGTCGTGACCGCCGAGCAGTTCGGGCTTCACCTTCTCCAAGTAGCGCACCAGCACGCCGAGCATCGCCGCTTCCAGCAGCACAACGGGGACGTGCGCGACCAGCACCACGCGCGCGAGCGTTTCCCAATCGTCCGCGCCGCCGAACAGCAGCACGAGGAAGTTCAGCAGCACCGCGCCGGCCACCGCGCCGCCGCCGAGCAGCGCGCCGCGCGCGAGCGCCGGCACCTTCGCGCGCCGTAGCACCGGGTACAGCAGCCCGGCCGCGAGCGCCGGCAGCGCCACGACGCACGTGTTCACGCCGAGTGTGTTCAGGCCGCCGTGCGAGAGGAGGAAGTATTGGAGCGCGAGGCCGACCGCGATCGCCAGCGGCGCGCGCCGGCCGAGCGCCACACCCACCAGCCCGTTCAGCACGAGGTGAACGCTGGTCGGCAGCACCGCGAGCGGCAGGTGAACGCTGGACGCGACGAAGAACGCGGCGCTCAGCACGCCGACGCGGGGCACGTCGTCTTCGCGGAACCGCCAGAGCGCCACGGCCAGCAGCAGCGCGGCCCCGGCGAACCCGCAGGCGGTCCACGCGGGCGCGAGCGCGCCGTCGGAGATGTGAACCGCGAACAGCGACGGGTGCATGGGCGCTTCGATCACCGGAGGGCGGGGAAGGCGATCTCGATCGGTTCCACGTTCACAGTCACGAGCCGCCAGCCGTCCGCGGCGCGAAACAGGCCGATGGCCCACACCACGCCGCCGGTGTCGAACCGCTCGAGGTACACCACGCGGGCCAGCGCCGGACCGAGCGGCGTTTCGCGCACCAGTTCGAACTCGCCCGCGGTGCGCTTGAAGTGCACCTTACAGTACTCGCGGGACTGCTCGATGGCGGACTTCAGCACCGCGACCTTCTTCGCCGGGTCGTCGGTCGCGCTCAAGTGCGGGGTTTGGGCGAACTCGTCGTACCTGCCGGCCTTGAGCTTTTCGACGAGCGCGTCCGCGACTTGGCGGGCCTCGCTGGGCGCGCCCGCGGGCGCGGCCGGCGGCGCGGGGAACGTGCGCCCGAGCGCGAAGCAGACCGCGCCCGCCAGCGCCCCGGCCAGCAGCGCCGCGACCCACACCGACCGCGCCGCGGCGCGCCCCGGGTCCGTTGCCTTCGACATGCGCACCTGTCGTGGTTACTGATCGAACTTCACTTCCGCGTCCAGCGCTTGCATCTTGCGGCGGTCGGTCGGGTCCGGGAGCGCCTGCAAGAAGTGGACGACGTCCCACAGCTTGTTCGGTTGGCCCGCGGGTTGGTTCGCGACGCGGTCGTGGAACGCGGTCATGCCGGACGGCCCGATGCCGCCGTACAGTCGCGCGTACAGGTCTTCGCCGCGCCGCCCGCCGCGGTACACGCCGAGCGTCAGGTTCCGCGGTTGCACCACGCCGCCCCACGCGTCCCACTTCAGTTGCTGCACGCGGCCGTAACTCGCGTGGCAGCTCGCGCACCCGAACTCGGCGGAGTTGTACAGTTTGAACCCGCGCACCGCGGCGGCGAGGCGGTCGCTCTCGGTCTTCACCGGGTTCGGCGGGACCGGGATCGCGTGCGCCTCGGCCGCCCCCCAGTTGTACAGCACCCACACGAGGTTCTGCACGAACAGCCAGTCCAGTTCGCCGCCGTTGAAGTCCGGGTCGTTCTCGGTCAGTTTGCCCACGTTCGTGATCTTCGCGATCGTACCGAACTCGGTTTCGCCGCGCACCGCGAGGTGAATCACGTAGCTCACCGCGTCTTCGACTTCTTGCTCGGTGAGCTGCGGGAACGCCGGCATGATGGTGCCGTCGACCCCGGCGCGGATCGTGCGCGCGAGGTCGGTGCGGCGCGCCTTTCCGACCGCGCCGAGGCCCTTCTTGGGCGCGTTCGCCGGCGGGAACGCGGACACGAACTTGAACACGCCCTGCCGGTAGTCGCGGGGCGCGGGGCCGCTCTCGGTGGCGTGCGCGGCGTCGCCCGCGCCGCTCTCCCCGTGGCACTGCATGCACCAGCGGCGGTACACCACCGCGCCGCGCGCGAGGGCCGGTTCGTCCAGTTTGAGCGCGGCGAGCGCGGCGCGGGCGGCCGCGTGATCGGCCTCCCACACCGGCGCTTTGAAGGACCGCAGGGCGTCGGCCGCGCCCCTCAGTTCCGCGCCGAACGTCTTGTCGGGGTCGAGGCGCACGGTCGCGGTGGCGACCAGCGCGCCCCAGCCCGGGAGCGCCACGGTCGGGCTCGCCGGCGAACCGAAGTGCGCGCGCGCGAGCCGGTTGATGCGGTCGGCTTGCGCCGGTGCCAGCAGCGCCGCGTCGGTGGGGTCGAGGACGCTCTTCCCGAACTGCTTGCGCAGTTCGGCGGCGAGGTCGCGGTCGGGCGTGTTGGGGAACAGGCGCGCGCTGCGCGCGGGCGGGTAGCCGGGGGTGGGCCACCGCGGGGGCGCGCCTTCGGGAATGGCGATGGTGAGCAGGTCGGTGCGCGGCGGGTACGCGACCGCGGGCGGCGCGAGTGCGGGCGTGGCGCGCGCCTCGGACACGGGCGACGGCCCGCACCCGGCGAGCGGCGCGAGCAACACGAGCGCGGCGAGCGGGAGGCGTGTGTGAGTCATCGGTTGGAAATCTTTGGCGCGGGCGCTTGTTCTTCGGTCGGGAATGCCAACAATAGAGCGGTCCCGACACGAGTCGTTATTCTATGAACCGAGCCGCCCGCGCCGCCGCAACCGTTCTGCTGCTCGCCCTCGCGGGCACCGCGCCGGCGCAACCGACCCCGGGCGCCGCCGACGCCGCGAACGTGCGCGGCGATTCCGTCCAGACCGCCAAGCGGTTGCGCGAACTCGAACTCAAACTCGCGACGGGCGGCGCCGAAGCCGTCGACGAACTGCACAAGCTCGTGGACGAAGTCGGCGACGACTTCGTTCCCGACGGCAAGCGGTACGTCTCGGCCCGCCGCGCCGCGCACGCGCTGCTCGTGCGGCTCCCCGCCGACGCACTCAAAGCGCTCCGCGACCGCACCGAGGTGCCCGCCCGCGCGCTGCTCGATCGCGCGAAACTGACCCGCGACCCGCGCGCGGCGTGGGCGCTCGTGGACCGCTACCCGGTGTCCGGCCCGACCGACGAAGGGCTTCTGTTGCTCGGCGAACTGCTGTTCGAGCGCGGCGAGTTCCGCACCGCCGAGGGCGTGTGGCGGCGGCTGCTGCCCGACGGCGGCGCGGACCTGCCGTTCCCGGGTTCCCGAACCGACCCGGCGCGCGCGCGGGCGCTCGTCGCGCTCGCGGCGGTGTACCAGAACGAGCCGGCGCGCGCGGCGGCACTCGTCGCGGACTTCAAGGCGCGCCACGCCGGCGCGCGGGGCGCGCTCGCCGGGAAAACCGGGCCGTACAGCGACGCGCTCGAAGCGCTCCTCGCGGCCCCGCCCGTGCTGCCGCCGGACGCGACCGCGGGGGCGGCGTGGCCCGCCTTCGGGGGCGGGCCCGAGCGCGCGCACCACGTTGCCGCGGGCCTCCCGCACTTCCCCGCGCGCCCCACCCGCACCAAAGCGCTCCCGGAGGCGCTCGCGCGGGCCGGCACCCCGCCGCTCCGCCCGCCCTTCGGCTACCCGGTGATCGCGGGCGGCGAAGTGTTCGTGACCGACGGCGACCGCGTCCTCGCCTTCGACCGCACCGGCGAGCCGAGCCGCGACCGGTACGCGCCGGACCTGCGGACCAAGCTCGCTTCCGACCCGCACGCCGGCGCGGCGCTCGCCGTCGCCGGGACCCGGCTGTACGCGCGGTTGGGCGCGCCCGCGCTCGCCCCGCCGGCCAAGGGCGCCGAGTCGTACCTCGTGTGCCTCGACCTGTCGCGCCCCGGGAAGTTCCAAGAGCTGTGGAAGGTGCCGCCGCCGGAAAGCGCCCGCGCGCCGTGCGCGTGGGAAGGCGCGCCGCTGGTCCACGAGCGCCGGTTGTGGGCCGTGTACACGAAGTTCGACGCCGGTCGCGCGGTGCAGGTGCTCGCGTGCTACGACCCCGCGGACGCCGCCGACCCGCCGGCGCGCCCCGCGTGGACCGTCGAACTGTGCGACGCGCCCGCCGCGCCGGGCCGCGCGCGCCACGACCTCCTCACCCTCGCGGGCCGGCACGTCGTGTTCTGCTCGAACACCGGGGCCGCCGTCGCGGTGGACGCCGCCACGGGCAAGCGCGCGTGGGCCGTGCGGTACCCGCGCGCGAAAAAGCCGCCCGCGCCGAGTGCCGACGCCGCGCCCGCGCTCGCGCACGCCGGGCGCGTGTACTTGGTGCCCGCCGACGGCGCGCGCGCGGTGGCCCTCGACGCCGAAACCGGGGCCGTGCTGTGGGAGTCGGTCCGGCTCGAAGGCGCGCGCGCGCTCGGCGTCGCGCGCGACCGGCTGATCGTCGCCGCGGCCGGCCCGGGGCGCGGCATCTACGCGCTGAACGCCCAAACGGGCTCGCACGACGACGGCGGGTGGTTTCGGGACGCGCCCGAGTTGCTCACCTACGGGCACGGGCTGGTCGCCGACAATCTGATTCTGTGGCCCACACGCGCCGGGCTGTTCCGCCTCGACCCCGGCACCGGGCGGCCCCTCGGCGACCCGCGCACCGGACCGGGCGGCGACACGTTCTTCGGACACCTCGCGTGCGCCGACGGCCTGCTCGCGGTCGTCACGCCGACGCACCTGTGGCTGTACGAAGCCGAAGCGCAACCCGTGCCGCGGTACGCGCCGCGCAAGCGCTACGACGCGCTCTTCAAGCGCGGCGAAGCACTCGCCCGCGCCGGCGACGCCGCCGGTGCCGCGCGCGCGCTCGCCGAAGCGAGCGCGTGCGCGGTGCCCCCGCACCTGCAAGCGCGCGCGGTCGCGAAGTCGGCCGAACTCGCGCCGCGCGGGCCGCTCCCGACTGAAGTGCGCGCCGAGCTTCTCACGGAATGGCTGTGGGACGCGCGCGGCGTACCGGTGACACTCGGCGACGTACTGGACGCGCGCGCCGGGAAGGACCCGCGCCCGCTCACGCTTCCCGGTATCGTGCTGCCGCAGAAGCCGTGCGGCGCGGCGTTCGACCCGGAAGCGGAACTCGCGCACACGGTTGCGCTGCCGCCCGCGGTGCGCCCGCTGCTCGCGATCCCCGGCGGGCCGCGCGAAACGCGCGCGTTCGCCTCCGGGGCGCGCGCCGGTGTCGTGGTGCCGTTCGACCGCTCCGACCCGCGCGCGTTCGCGCCCGCCGATCTGTTCACGCACGCCGCGGAACTCGGTGCCGGGTTCGTGTGCGCCGGGCCGTTCGCGGTGGCGCTCTACGGCGACGCGAAAGAGGCCGCGTGGGTGTTTCGCGTGCCGCCCGAAGGGGACGACCCGCCCCCGCACCTCGGTTCGTTCGCGCTCGCGGGGCGGTGGCTGTTCGCGCGCCTCGGCGAGCGGCACCTGATCGCCCTCGACCTCACCGCGCGGCGCGTGGCGTGGGTGCTGTGCGCGAACGGGCGCGCGGGCTACGAACCGGACGCGCAGACGTTCCCGAACGCGGTCGCGTTCGGCCCGCACTTCGCGCTCGTCGGCTCGCACCTCGTGGTGCAGCGCACGAACGGCACCCGCTGGTTCGTGAGCGCGCGCACCGGGAAGGCCCCGCCGCCGCTCGGTACCCCCGTGCCGACCGCGCGCGCGCCGTGGCCCGGTCCGCCCGAACCGCTCACCGGCGCGCGGGTGCTGGTGGCCGACGGCGCCGGCGCGGTGAGCCTCGACGCGCTCACGGGGGCGCGGTGGAGCTACGACGCGAACCGCGCCGCGAGCTTGTCCGGCGAGCCGGCGCGCGCCCGCGCGTTCGGCGCGCTCCTGTACGTCGCGGTGCGCCGCAACCACGGCGTCGAGTTCGAGCGCATCGACCCCGCGGACGGTGAGCCGCTTTGGGCGCGGGGGCCGGCGTTCGCGGACGCCGACCGCATCGACTTGCGCGCCGCCGACTTCGATGCCGACAATCTGTACGTGCCGGCGGCGAACAAGCTGCTGGCGGTGTGCCACGAAACGGGCCGCGTGAAGTGGGAAGCGGAACTGCCGGCCGGCCGCAACTGGGTCGCGCGCGCCGCGGGCGCGTGCGTGGTGTGCGTGCCGACCGAAGCCGCCGCCGAAGACGCCTTCGACGACGTGCTGGCGCGGTGCGGGCGGGCGCTCGCGCGGGAACCGCTGGTCGCGCGGCTCCCCGGTCTCGCGGTCACGCTGTATGATGCGCTGAGCACGCGCGCGGCGCACGTGCGCGTCTTCGACGCCGACACCGGCGCGCCGGTGCGCGGGTTCTGCGTGCCGGCCCGCGGCCCCGAAGTGCGCGCGTGGTACGACGCGGGCGCGCTGGTGGTCGCCACCGGCGACCGTGTCGTCTGGTTCAAGTAAGGGGAGAGGGGTCAGGGACAGGGGACAGGGAAGAAGGACTCCGGGGCAGGATCGTGTCGGATTCGCTCCCGCTTCTTGTTTTCTGGCCGCGGTCTCTTGTATCCCTGTCCCCTGTCCCCTGTCCCCTGTCCCCTTGGTGAAGTAGTGCCAGTACGAGCGGAACCGGTCGGGCTGGGTAGCGAGGACGCGAGCGCGGTGGACCGCCTGCGCGCCGCCAGCGAGGGCATTCTCGAAGAGTGCGGTAAGGTCATCGTCGGGCAGAAGGACGTGCTCGAACTGCTGCTCATTTCGCTGCTGTCGCAGAGCCACGCGCTCTTGGTCGGCGTGCCGGGGCTGGCGAAGACGCTGATGATTCGCACGCTCGCCGACAGCATGTCGCTGGCGTTCAACCGGGTGCAGTTCACCCCGGACCTGATCCCCTCGGACATCACCGGCACGCGGATGATCGAGGAGGACCCGGAGACGCACCGCCCGGTGTTCAAGTTCCTGCCCGGGCCGCTGTTCGCCAACGTGGTGCTCGCGGACGAAATCAACCGCACGCCGCCGAAGACGCAATCGGCGCTGCTGGAAGCGATGCAAGAGCGCCAAGTGACGGTGGCCGGGGTGCGGCACCAACTGCCGGAGCCGTTCTTCGTGCTCGCCACGCAGAACCCGATCGAACAGGAAGGGACGTACCCGCTGCCCGAAGCGCAGCAGGACCGCTTCATGTTCACGATCAACGTGGGCTACCCGACGGAAGAGGACGAGTTCCGCATCATCGAGGCGACGACGACGGCCGCGAAGCCGCGCGTGGAGCGCGTGGTGAGCGGGCCGGAACTGATGGAGTGCCAGCAACTCGTGCGGCGCGTGCCGGCGGCGGCGTTCGTCATCAAGTACGCGCTGCGGCTCGCGCGGCTAACGCGGCCCGGTACGCAGGACGGCGAGGCCCCGGACCCGAACGTGCCGGACTTCGTCACGAAGTACGTGACGTGGGGCGCGGGCCCGCGGGCCGGGCAGAACCTGATCCTCGCGGCGAAGGCCCGCGCGCTGCTGAAGGGCCGCACCTACGTCGCGACCGAAGACGTCAAAGCGGTCGCGCAGCCGATTCTGCGGCACCGCGTCGTCACCAACTACAACGCGAACGCCGACCGCGTCACGCCCGACGAAATCGTGCGCCGCTTGGTGGCGCTGGTGCCGGCGCGCCCGGCCGAATAGCGGACTGGAGACAGGGAGCAGGAAGCAGAAGAGTTTTCGACGGGATTACAGGATGAAGAGGATACAGACAGTTTGAAAACCAGAGTTCTTCTCTCTGGATCCTCTTCATCCTGTAATCCCGTCGAAATTGCTTGATTCTTCTGCCCACTAACCACTGACCACTGTTCCGATGAACCAACTCGATCCCGCCGTTTTGTCGCGCATCGACCACCTCGAACTGGAGGCGCGGCAGTTCGTGGAGGGGTTCCTCGCGGGGCGGCACCGCAGCCCGCGGCAGGGGTTCGCGGTCGAGTTCGCGCAGCACCGCGAGTACGCCCCCGGCGACGACGTGAAGCACATCGACTGGACCGTGTACGCCCGCACCGGGAAGTACTTCCTCAAGCAGTACGAGCAGGAAACCAACCTCGTGCTGTGGCTCGTCGTGGACGCCAGCGAATCGATGGCGTTCAAGTCCGGCGAGCGGTCGAAGTACGAGATGGCTTGCACGGCCGCGGCGTGTCTGGCGCACCTCGTTCTCCAGCAGGCCGACACGATGGGCCTGAGCATGGTGGCGAACGGCGTGCGCGCGTTCCTGCGGCCGAGCGGCCAGATGAACCAGTTGCGCGAGGCGTGCCGGGCGCTCGCGACCGGGCCGTTCCCGGGCGCGGGCGGCATCGCGCGCGGCATCGACGAACTCGCGGGGCGCACCGGGCGCCGCGGGGTGGTGTGCGTGTTCAGCGACCTGCTCGACGACGTGCCCGACGTAATGGCGGCGCTCCAGCACCTGCGGTACTTCAAACACGACGTGATTCTGTTCCACACGCTCGACGGCGCGGAGATCGACTTCCCGTACCGCCAGACGACGCTGTTCAAAGGGCTGGAAGGGCTGCCGGAGCTGCTCACCGACCCGGCGAACATCCGAGCGGACTACCTGAAGGCGTTCAACGAACACGTCGTGCAAATCGAAGCCGGGTGCCGGAAGCTCGAAATCGACTTCGTGCGCCTGCGCACCGACGCGAACTTGGGCCACGACCTCTCCGCGTACCTCCAAAAGCGCCTCGCGCGCTGAGATGCGCCATGAGCGACGAAGCGGCCCTCTTGCGCGCGATCGGCGCGCACCCGGACGAAGACACCCCGCGGTTGATGTACGCCGACTGGCTCGACGAGCACGGGCGCGCCGAGCGCGCGGAGTACATTCGCGTGCAGATCGCGCGACAGCGCAAACTCGCCACCGGTGAAGACGACGCGCACCTCTACAACCGCGAGGTGGAACTGTACCGCGCCCACGCCCCGCAGTGGCTCCGCGAACTGATGCCACCGGGCTACGACCCGGCCATCGTGTCCGGCGACCGCGGGTTCTTCGCCAAAGCGCGCGCGACTGCCGACGCCGTCCAAGCCGCTGCCGATCACCCGTGTGCGGGGTTGATTACCGACCTCACACTCGGCCCGGACCCGTGGGCGCTCCCGAGCGACACGTTCGGCGAGCAACTGGGGCGCCTGCTCCCGCTCCCGCACGTGCGCAACCTGAGCCGACTGTCGTTGAAGAGCGAGTTCGGCGCGCTGCACGAGTCCGGGGCGCGGGCGCTCGCCGCAGGGCACTTCCCGCGGTTGGTGGAACTGGACGTGCCGCAAGGGCACATCGGCGACGGCGGGGTTGCGGCGCTGGCACATTCGGGGGCGCTCCCGGCGCTGCGGGTGCTGAACCTGTGGGCGAACGACCTCACCGACGGCGCGGTGCCGGTGCTGGAACCGCTGCTGTTGCGACTGGAGCGCGCCGACCTGCGCGGCAACGGCATCCTCGCGCGCACCGCGGAGCGCTTGCGCGAGCGGTTCCCGCATGTGCTGGTGTAAGTGTTTCTGTGGTCCGGGAGAGTGGTCCGCTCGCTCCGCGAGCGGTGCCCCGCGCGCGTGGTGGCTGTTGCGAAGTTCACACAGCGATCCGCGCCGTGAAGCGCCGCTCGCGGAGCGAGCGGACCACTCTCCCGGACCCACCCTTGCCGCGCGGCATAGCATAGCCGCGGGTTCACCTCCGAGGGCGATTCGCATGAAAGCGCTGTTTGCAGTCGCGGTGGCGTTCGGGGTCTGCGCGCTCGCGGTTCGCGCGGACGAAGCCAACGAAGCGAAGCTCGTGGGCAAGTGGGAAGTCACGAAGACCACCGGCGAAACGCCGGTCGGCACGGTGGTCGAATTCGCGAAGGGCGGCGCGCTGACCGTGGCGCTCACCGCCGACGGCAAAGAAGTGAAACTGAGCGGCAAGTACACCTTCGACGGCAAGAAACTGAGCGTCGATCTGAAGTTGAACGAGCAGCAGCACAAGCACGAGTTCGTAGTCGCGTTCAAGGGCGAAACCATCGAACTCGAAGACGCCGAGAAGAAAGTTGACACACTCAAGCGCAAGTGATCGGTTTTTGTCGCCGTATCTGAATCGGGTGAGTTGGGCGCAAAAATCGTGAAGATGTGATGAGCGGCGTTCGGAGTTCGGCGCGTGTGAGCGTATAATGATCGGCGACTGTTATCCTCTTTTATAGGAGTTACGCAGTTGTTGGTTGTGGGAGTCGGTACGCGGGCCTGTTGAGGTACCCGCGCACGGCGTCCCGCACCAGTTGCAGTTTGGCCGTGAGCCAACTGACCCCGGTGGTAAACCGAT
>Ga0169931_10000386_pt1 | contig 71937 bp, 33 predicted proteins | sample Kivu_15m_20L_FD_129675 | JGI IMG/M metagenome (GOLD analysis project Ga0169931, IMG submission 129675) | Freshwater microbial communities from Lake Kivu, Western Province, Rwanda to study Microbial Dark Matter (Phase II) - Kivu_15m_20L... | ecosystem: Environmental > Aquatic > Freshwater > Lake... | reverse complement strand
TCTTAACTATATGAATATTATAATAAAAAAACCAGAAAGACGTATTTTATTAGGGTACAGTTGTAGTTTAGTCTAGGCTAAAAATATTTTTTATGAAAGTTTATAGAAAAAACTTTAATGGTCTGAGTCACGAATATGATTCACTAGAGGTCAAATTTTATTATATTCATATATTTGTCTACTTTTTAAGCAAACTACAATACAATATAAAAGATAAAAAATACTAAAAATACTGTTTTAATATAAAAAATAAAATAGAATCAATTATATAAAGTTAATTAGTGTTGTTGATGTCAGTCAAGTCGTTCCAAGAACTGCCTTTTGAAGCTCTATTTAAGATGGCCGAATAAAAATACTAATCTTTGGACTACGACGAGGCTTAATACTTTTACAGGCTAGCCTACTAAAAGCGTCCGCACGATGAAATGCTCATCATGTGCTTGGCCAACCTGCTAAAGACCAACCAGAAATAAGACTAAGCGATCAGCATTCTTTAAAAAGACATCAAAACGAATCCTACTGGCACATACAAACGTTATTTTTAGCTAGCCGACATATATGGTGGTCTTCAGGCTATTCAAACATTTGAAAAAGGAATCAAAGAAGCAATAAAATGCTTAAGTAATCCGTTCAAGTCAACTGCCCCTGAAGGATAGATCCGGCGTGACATCGCGCAGGCTTACGCTGGTATTGCTGAAGTTTGTATGAGCGATTTGATTTAGTAACCGTCTGCTTAAGCCAAATGCACGTGGGCGATGTAAGAGGGCTTAAAAATGGACAAGACTTGTATAGACATTAAACTTCAAATCGCTAATTATCTAATGTTTAAAGATGATTTCTAAAAAGCTCGAGTTTAGCTTCTAGAATTACACAGTTGGATTATGTAGAATCGTTAGTAGTACTAGTCTGAGACCATAAACACAACTGGCAAGTACTTGATCGAAGTGTAAGAATACAAAAAATCATTAGAATTGTACTAAAAGCTTTACGAAGATGTGAGTACATAGAGCGAAATTCTTTACATGTTAGCTTACAATTGCTTCAAACTGGGAATGATGTAGCAATGTCAGCATTACCTAGAGGAGTATGAGGGAGCCAAGCAGCCCAGTTAACTTGTAAACTAGGAGATAGAAGGAGCGGTAAAGGAAATGTGGGCGTAGCTAAACAAGAAGGGAAAAGTGCACGAAGAGACAGGATAAGGGTAGTAGTAGGACTAGTGGATGGATGTCGAAGAAGACGATGATATGTGAAGACAAATGATTCAATAAGATAGTATTTCATTACTTAAATCATTTATCTATTTCATATTCATATCAAAACTAAATATATTGAAATCAATCTGTCTTGAAACAAAAATTATCAATTTTCACACATCTTACATAATTAATTTTTTTTTGCTAAACAATTGATTTTTAAGTAGGTTATATAAATTTACCGATAATGCCACCTTAGACGGAAAGTATCAGAACTAATCTAAAAGTAGAGCTGGCACTAAGCATAGTGCTCTGCCTTCTAAGCATAACACTTATCGCTTTAAAAGCTGGTTTTGGCCTCACGGGGTTTAAAATGAACCAAATAACCACTATTTGTTCGACTCCGTATCATACAATTAAGACTCAAATAGTTCATCTACAACTTATGTCTCAAACTATAGCTCTTATCGTGAGTGCCGTAAGCACTGGATGCTCTATCTTAGTGATTGGATGCTATATTTGTAGTTCAAATAAGCAAAAACAAAGCTAAAATTCGTAAAATTCCGTATAAAAAAAACATAAAACTCTATATATTTTTGTCAGCTTAGCAATAATATCTTTGATAGTAACGTTTGGTAGTTCCCTAAGTATTTTCATGAGCAACAAAGAGTGTCAAGTATTAAACTAAACGCAACTTATTATTCATATAGCTTTGTCTGTAACAGTTCTAGTGCTATCTCTGATCTTTTGGGGGATTTAGATGTATTTGCAAGTTTTGAATAACGGCAATAAAAGAAAAAGTCTATAAAAAAAGATACTTAATTTCAATAGTAGGAGATCCAAAGACATTTTTAGATGTAGCAAATGAATTATATGAGTAACAACTTTAATAGGCAAGGATTGCTGGGATAGCTAGAGGACACCATATACGGTCAGTTTATTTAGTAATAGTAAAAATAAGACTAATTCGTAACAAGAGATCAAAATAAAAAGTATTAAAAGTATCCCAAATTGTCTAATATTATGCTTAGTTTTGACGAAAAAACTAAATTAATATAAAAAATGGAAAATTAAGTCAAGTAAAGCATAGTTTTATAAAATTAAGCGAAAAAATAAATAAAAAATTTGAATCTTTTTTCTGATCCTGATGTTGTTATTAGTTAGGGTGAATATGATAATTTTTAATTCAGAGAAAACATATAAGATTTCTTGAAAAATTAAGCTTAACAATTAACTCCTTTTGAGTGTAATCAATCCCAAAAATTGAAGCAACTCTCGTTTAAAATCTAGAAAGAAAACGAATCATCTGTTCATTTTAACAAAACTTACGAAAATTAAATACAAATAAACGTTCACTTCGCCAAGATAAAGCATCACGTTAATTAATTGAGAAAAGCAAACTAACCTCAAATCGAAACGAATCCAAATAACTAAACTGAAGTAAAAAAAGATTCTTAAGACGCATAAACTCTTTTGTTTTTATTTAATAATGGATCTAAAAGAAACAAACTTTCAAAATAGCAATTATAGTATCTTGAATCGAAAAAATGTCCATTTACGAGATACATAAACGAAGATGAGGCAAAAAATCATAGTCAGTTTCAGAAATCTAACTTGAAAAATTATAAATAAGAACTTCATCTTCATATAGTAAGAAACTAAGAATATGGTGTCAAATCTGATTTCACCATCAGTCGCATTTATCAGTAGGCCTTAAACAAATAATTAAAAGATGTTTTAGGCTCCAGATATGTGCAAAAATAGACCGAATCGAAAGACAAAGCCCCAGAAAAAACTAGTAAAAAAACTCTTATTAACAAAGTTAGAGGTAAGTATGTTCACTGAAACATAAATGATTTTTAATTTTTTAGTTTTTCATAAAAGTTGACTCCTTAAATTTATGACCATCAAGATAATAAGCTTATTTAAATTTTTATGATACTAACCTAGCAAATAAAGTAGCTTTCAGAACTAGTAGGCTTGCCACCAGACCTCCTGAAGACCGCCATGATGCTCATTCTATCAGTACCTTTAAGTAACTCACCATTTACCAAGGCATTATCTACCGCTTCCATACCTCATCTTTATTCAGAAACGCTTTAAGCGTACTTTTCGGAAGTCTGCTCTTGCTCTTCATCATATAACTAAAAACGCTTTTCATTCTAGTTGCAGTCATTCTGCCGTATATCACTATATAGATCATCGGACATCCATTCTTGACTATGGTAATTTTTTCATTTCTTTACCTGCTCTACATTCATGGCTAGAGATATTTGTAATATATTCTTGATTTAGCTTCAACGATGCAGTGTGGAAAGTCGATTGCGATATGTTTGTGATGTTTTTAGTCACCAAAATGACCTATTACGGAAAATGGAGATAGAATAACAATACAAATAAAAGTATAATAGACTACGCAGGGTATGCGCTTTTCTTTCCAGGAATGCTCGCTGGCCCTACTTTCAGCTATTAAATTTACCTATAGTTTATCAATAACAAAGTAGATACTTCGATATAAAAAATCAACTGGAAAAAAGCTTTAGGGCCACTTTTTGGTGCTGTTATTTTTTTGATTATTACTATAGTAACGATACCTATTTTCGGCGAAAGATGGGTTCTCGAAAGTACTTTTTATTTGTCTTTGAGTCTTTGGCAGAAAATTTTGATACTAAATTTGGTGGGATTCGCCTATAGAGTTAAATTTTACGCAGGCTGGTACTTTTCGCAGACTGCCACTAATCTTTCAGGGTTAAGTCTTAGTTCTTCCGGATAATATGATGCGGCTCAAGTAGGAAGCATCGAGTTCTAAATTTAGCCTAATCCAAAACTTAAAACTTAACTTTGGAACAGAAGTATCCAAGTTTGGCTCAGAAATGTCGTTTACAACTCAGTTGTTAGCAGACTAGGAGCCTAGGCTTCACTTTATACAACTTTTCTTTTTTCGGCCTTCTGGCACGGCATCAACTGGTCTTACTATATAGGTAACAATCAAAATACAAAGGTTTCGCGCTCTGGGGAGTCCTGCTTCATGTGAACAAATGGATTTACAAATGGTCTCAAGCTTTTCCTGAAAAAGTGATTTCTTCACTTCCAGTAAGAATAATAGCTTTTTTGGCTTCATCTTCGCTTCTAAACTTTTTAGGAATGATAATGGTCATACTCGACTGGAAAGACTGCTTTTAATTCATCCACGAACTGCACTATTGGGCCTTTATTGTTCTTTTTGGTATGTTAATTCTCACATTTGTTTTAAAACCGCCAGAAAAGAGTATCAGATCATAAGCTAAAAAATAATGATGAAATAAAATAAAAATATTTTGTTTTTTTATTTGCGAAAAAAAGAAAAAGATAAGCTATTTTTGATTTTGAAGAATATTTATATAAAATAATTAATCAGAACTATCTCATGCAAGCAGATAACTAAATGTAAGAAAAACAAATATTTCTTCGCAAATAAATTCTCGATAAACGTTATGATGTTGAACTTTTTATCAAATTCCTTGACAAACGTTTGAATATCGGTGATGACCTGTCGATGTGCAGTTTAGATCAGTTGAAGCAAGTCGTATAGGAGTTCAAAGTTGCTCAAAACAGAATCAGCGAAGTTTCTGCTGAGTACTAGGAAAGCACATATTAGTACCTTTAACTTGGTGCCCCTACCGTTTCTGAAGAGATTGAAAAACAATAAAAATAAACAAACATTATCTAAAAGCAATAAACGCCGACGACGACAAAACTGTCGACCGCTCACACCAGATACATACAATTCGTACTTTTGAACTCACTTAGAATAAATACAATTTTACATAACCTTAGTTTATAAAAACTTTTCCGAGTGTCAAAATACACTAAAAATTCGATGGAAAAATGTTACATTGTGAAGTTTCAAAGTAATTTTTAAGTTATATAGTCCTCAAAGAAAAACGATCGGTGGTATTTTCGGGATAGGGGCTACTTCTTTTCTCTAATTTCAAGTCAAAACACATTAGATGAGTTGGACTGTAGGTAGACGTTACAGTGACTTCATTTGGCTGAGATAATATTTAAGAAGAATTAATCCTACTCAGATAGTGCCTCCTATTCCGGAAAAGAAAGCCCACAAACGTACTCAGAGACAGGTTTAAAAAAGAATGAGAATTCTTTAGTACTTTTTAAACGACATTGTGAACATACCTTAGTTTAGAAACAATCGAGTAGTTAATGGATTTTTGAAGATCGAAGATGCCAGACAGTTCGCTCAGCTCAAATAAGACGGCGACAAAGCTGTTTTGTGTTAGTAGATCAAGAACGTCTAGACAATCTCAGGTTAAGTTACGGTAAGTTTCAAAGAATAAACTCGAGCCTATCTTTAGTAGATGAAAAAGTTTATACCTTAAGTCTAGCCTACATACAAACAAATAACTAGAAACGCAAAAGCTATACAAAACATGCAAACAGAGCAGATAAATAAGCTTTACGATAGTGGAAATCTTTTTGCTTCTCTTCATTAAAAATCTAGATAAATTTTAAACAGAATTCCCAAGGCTAATGGTCTACGCAAGCTTAATGACATGTTTATCACAATGAATAACATGTCGATTTAGTGGGGAAATATACTCAGTCTGCAGTTTCCCATCATCTAAAAAAACTTTAACAGCTTTTTTAAGTACATTCGTAACGATCTTCACGGATATGCGTAACTCTTCTTGAGGCAAGAACAACTAGAAGAAGAATTCTGCAAAATGAGAACGAGTTTAGACAAAAAAAAGTAAAAAATATTCAATTTGTTTGACATGTCGAAATGGGAACTTTCCAAGGAAGATCGTCAAAAACTTCCTCAAGATGCCGTAAATGACAAGGTAGCTGCCTTTAAGGTCATGTTGCCCAAAGATAACAAGGAACTTGATCGACTTCGAATGGCGAACTGCTTATATATCAGTCAGATATATGCAAACGGAAACTAGAACTTTTTGAGATCAGCTAATAAATTTTAAGAAAATTTCAAAGAATGGGCTATAAAGATCAAAGTAAACTACCAACAAATGACTTAGCTTTGGAGTTAGATGTCGGTCGCTTTTTCTGGGGAAGGAAAAACGGCTAAACAATTAAAAGAAAAACCAGTGGATCAATATAAAGGCGACAACATTATCGGAGACTGATCAGATATTCATTATATTTTTATATTAAAACTACTGTCAAAACTTGATATTATATCTGTGATTTTATGTTCTTCAATAATTACGAAAGACTCTAAGGAAAGAAAGTAAAAGGTTTCACTTTTTTTCAATAGATAGGGAGAGGAAATTTCGGAAGAGTGTACCAGGGACAAGACGAAACAGGTAAATAAGTAGCCATCAAAACGATTTAAAAGAAAATAGATCGACAAAGACCATAGCTTTTAAGGTAGTAGATAAGACTTCTGAGTCTATGTAACAACTAAAACATCATCAAATTTATAGATACTTTCTAAACAGAAAAACACAAGTGCATCGTCATGGAGTTCTGCAATGGTGGCGATATGGACAATCTGCTCTATAGCTAGAAAAACCCAGAGGGTCGGCTAGCTGAAGACATGGCAACTATGTTTCTTAAACAGCTTATAAATGGCTTTAAGGGGCTGCATGAAAAAAAGATAATGCATCGTGATTTCAAGCTTGCTAATATCATGCTTCACAACGGAGTTTGTAAAATTGCAGATCTAGGCATAGCGAAACTAATGGAGTTAAGTGTTGCTTAAAGTTTCAAGGGAACTCCCTTAACAATGGCTCCTTAAGTGCTTGATCATCAGCCATACCGAATTTCGGCTGACGTTTGGTCGCTAGGAGTTGTATTCTACAATATGCTTTTTGGCGAATATCCATACTCAGGAGGATCTATTTAAAAAATAAGAGAAGCGATTCAAAACAACAAAATTAATTATAGGTTAAAAAACATTAAAATTTCAGACGTTGCTAAAGATTTCATTGAAAAGTGTCTCGTGGTGGACCCAAAAAAGAGGATAACTTGGACTGAAATATATAAGCATAAATTGATAGTTTCTCAAGAACAGATAGTGTATGGCACTTAATCAATAATAGACCTAAGCAAAAATGTATAATTCTATACCGAAAACGATGACTGCTAAGTAATCACAAACACTGGCAAAGGTCATCGAGTCTAAGAAAAAATATAATAAAACTAAAATTTATAAATTATTGAGCTGGGCATCTTTAAGCTTGCCTTGTAGGAATTTTAAAAGAAGAAAAAGGAAGACTAAGGAATAAGAAAGTATTAGTAGATGTATCTAAATAAGCGCAACAACATCATGTTTATTTTCAAGCACATAACTCCTTATCTTAAAGGCCTTTAAGACTTCAAAAAAAGTCACAGCATAACACTCTTTCTTATCATCAAAAAAGCCTATCATTAAATGCAAAAGTTTTTACATTAAATAATCATGAAGATAGATGCGACTTAGCCAAATAATTATAAACAATATTTTGATGCATTTTTAGAAAGTCTTGTCTATGCAAAAATAGCAACCTTACTTTAAAAAGATATTTTAACAATAAGAGAATAACTAATTTTTAGCTAAAGTTACATCGAACACTGCAGTAAATAAGTCACTAAATAACGAAATTTCTAATAAATTTTTAGTAAAGATTGGAACAAACTAGTAAATTAACAGATTAAATCTTCGTAGCTTCAGCTAGTCTAACATATTCAGCTATCTAAGTATTAAAAATACAAATTTAACCTGATTAAAGTATACAAAGCATTCATCTATTTACGAAAACATACTTCTGCTGAGTTAGTTGAGAAATTTGAAAAATAAATTTAAAAAATAGATTACGCTTTCTAGGAATCAATAATGAAAGAAAGAGCCTAAAAAATAGTTGAAAACGAATCCCCTAAAAGAATATTAAAAAAACAGGAATAAGAAAAACCAAGCATAAAAAACTAATCAAACTCTCGTTCGATATGGGAAATGTGAATGATCAACAAATTTATAATAAACTATTAGCTATAATTTAGTATTTCAACTTTTTGATTTAAAAAATACAAATATAAAAATAATAGGCACCTCTGATTAATTATTTAAGTTGATTTAACGCGTATTATAATATAAAAAGTAAAATGAAGTAGATTGAAACTGCAAAAAAGAGTCTTAAATTTCTAGAAAATATAAGTACATGTCAGATTTGTTTTAGCAAATACGATCCAAACTAAAAATAGCCACTTATTGTTTGCTCCTATCATCATACTCTTTGCAGAAGTTGCATGGAATAGCTAAAAATACCTAAAAAATGTCCTTTTTGCCGATAAACTCTCAATCTTGATAAAATATTTTGCAACAGTTACATATATGAACTACTAAACTATCAAAATTAAATTGAATAGGACGCATTTTAGTAACAAATTGTTGATTAATTCTAAGACCAATATAGACTGGATTTATCTTTTTATCAAGTGATACCTTAAGATGAAGAACTGCAGACGTAATTCGATAACCAACTTAATTACTAGTCATTTTAGAACTCAGCTTTGCTAAGCTTTGAGTAATAACATAATTTAGATAATAATATACTAAAAAAGTGTATTAAGAGAACTTTTGATTTTTTGACTGATTCGTGTTTCTCGATGTTTAGCCAGTAATGATCGGCTTGCTTTGTTTTCTGATAAAAAAATCTATAAATCTGATAATTAAGATTTATAAGCTATTTATTATATAGGATTTTTTACAATCTTTTTGCTAATATTTACTTATGCAAAGAGAGCTTCTAGTGCTCAATCTTAACTCATTAAAAAAAAACAAATACTATAATGTATGTTATTCTAACCTCAGGCTGTCAACAAAAACATCGGAGACTAGGGACTTCAAGCGATCGTAAAAGTGGATACTTCGCATTTATAAGAATTAAATTTAGGTAAAATTGCTAGGAATCAGGTGGAAATAATATTACATCAGTAGGAGCAACTATTCTTAGCAGAAGCTGCTGGAATAGTCTTAAAATTCTTAATCTCGGAAGCAGTACTTCATGAGCAATCAAGTGCTATAATAAAATAAAATCGGAGCTTTGGGATGTAGACATTTAAGCAAAATCTCTCTACCAAGCTTGCAATCTCTCTCAGTAAGTAACAATATCTTGACTCAGGTAACAACGATTTCGGAGAAAGTGGAGTCATTCATCTGATAAAAGCTCAGTGGCCTCTGTTGAATTATTTAGCGATGGGTATAAAAAGAAATATTTAGGCAAAAATAAAGTAAAAAATAATGGAATCATGCATCTAAGTAAAGGAAACTGGAAAAATATTTAAAAAATATTTTTACGTTTTAATTCTATAATATAGGCTAAACAAATCTAAACGAAATTCAACTTACATAGTCACTTATTGTTTGCGAATGGACAGATCTGACGATGATCAATCTAAGTATATATCATTTTAGATAGTTCAAAATCAAATTTAAAGAAAGTCTCATAATCAAATAAAAAACAATTTAGTTGCTAAATGGACGTATTTGGTGTGCAATTTTAAATGATATTTTTGGCAAGAAATTTTTAAAAATTACTTAATTAAGTATTTTTGACAAATATTATTTTTTTATTATCAATTTTTTTGTTTGATTCTGTAAAGATTTTGTAATGATAATAAATACCTATTGTAAATTTATCAAATAGATATGTCTTTACAACCAGGTAAGATGATTTATCGTAACTTCGGAAATTCAGGTCTTAAAGTGTCTGTAATATCCCTTGGTGCGATGAGCATGATCAACAGTGACCCAGAAAGCTATTAGCAGGACAAAAATTTGATTTTGACTGCCCTGAAGCATGGAGTTAATCACATTGACTCGGCTTAAATTTATGGCTACGGCGCAGGAGAAACACAGCTTGGTAAAATTCTAAAAGACATCAATGTGCCCCGTGAAGAAATAGTCATTTCTACCAAAATAATGACCTCAAAAGATGCCAGCATTAACTCATCTTTAAGCACAAATCGCAAGCATATAAGATAAAGTATTAATGCATCGCTCTAAAGATTGCAGCTAGACTACGTTGACATCTTATATGCGCATCTTTATGACTAAAATACGCCAATCGAAGAGATATGCAGAGGGTTCCACTAAGTCATCGAGGAAGGTAAAAGTTTTTATTGGGCTACAAGCAATTGGGACGCAGAATCAGTCTTTAACGCGCTGGCCATATGTGAGAAATACAACCTTTACAAGCCTATTGGAGCCCAAAATGAGTACAGCATGCTGGCCAGAAAATAGGCGTAAGTTGAATATCTAAGCTTATTTGAAAAAAATAACTATGGTCTGATTGGCTGGAGTCCACTTGCCGGAGGATTTCTTACAGGCAAGTATCTAAACGGAATCACTTAAGGCATGGTAAGCAGATTTAATTAATAGGGAGCTTTTCCTTCTCAACTTATGAAGGATCTTTACTATACTCCTTTCGCTAACGTAAAGGACATCACAAGCGTTACTAAGCTTAAAAAAATGGCAGAAGAATAGCTTGGATGCAGCCTTATGCAGATGGCAATCGCTTGGGCAATCCGCTATCCTCACGTGGATTCGGCGTTGATCGGAGCACGTAACGTGGCTCAACTTGAAGATTCGCTCAGAACTATTTAAGTTTTACATAAATTCACTCCTTAAGTTCTGGCTAAAATCAATAAAATTCTCGATAATCCTCCACCAGCACCGATGGATTACAAGGCATGGAAACCTTATCCACCCATCAGACCAGTCGCATCTTAATGATGGTTTAACATTAAAATATATTTATTTTTTTTAATTTTGTAAAAAATAATAAAAAAACTTGTCTAATTATATATTTTTTTTCTATTTCATTATTTAAGCTAAAGATATCACTATCTTTGTAGCATGTCTTAACCGCTGCAAGCTTTATTGTAAGGCCAAGGCACTTAGTCGACGTACCAAGGGGCCTCATGAGGATTGTTTAAAAATTATTGAATGGCTTCAGACACCATGGGACCATTGACTGAAGGAATTTTATATCGAGAATCTGTGAAGCTTCTCATATCCGTGTAGCCATGCTGCACACATGAGGGAGCCCATACACCAACGTCTTTTCTGTCTCCTCGCATTATATATAAATCAGAGATCGTTTGCTTTCGATAATCTTCAATAGCTTGACGCTCAGTTTAATTGCAAGTAGCGATACTTGAAGGATTTTTTTTAGTAAGACACTTTACAACTAAGATAACATCAAGAGAAAACTGATCGTAAGGTGATTCTACGATAAATAGTGGCACTTTGATATACTTGACAAGATTGACTGCGTTGTAGCACTGATAAAGGTCCTCTGGAAAATCATCCAGACATTGTTTTATGGGAAATCCACGGCCTTAGTCGACTTGGATAACTTTAAATAAGTTTGAAGCTAGAATTTTCAAGACTTTCATGCCGACAATAGGGGACTCATAGTCGGTGCTAAAGTAACCACTATCAGGTATGGCATAAACTTTAGCCCTTTTTGATTGTTATGATAAGTAATTGGCATATAGATAGGTGGCTATACCTCCGGCTGACACTCCAGTGATGACTATAGTTTACGAGTTGTAGAAATCAAAACGCTTATCGAGAAAGTAGAACTGTTCCATAGTATTGTTATACCCTCTAAAGTAAAGCTGTCTGTCTTTATATAGAATAGGGTCGTCTCTTGTACCCGAATGCTAACTGCCATCGCAGTAAATCACATAAATTTTGGTCCAGTCGTAGAACACCGGATTGTCCAAAGGCGATGTAGAGAGCAACCCCTATCCATCGAATGATCGAGTGGGTTTACAATTTTTAGTGGACCCTAGGCTTCCGAAAGATCTTTTGTAGCAAGATTCTAATGTTTCTGCGATTGTGAAACCCTAGCAAAAACCACCGCTATCAAAATAAATCATAAATTTGTTTTTGTTTGCACCCTGACCCTCGTGATAGTATAGTCCTGCTGGAGAACCGTCTAGACAAGAGGCTCCTCTTTAGCCCGGATGCAAAGCAAGAGTGTACTAACCGCCTTGAACCATCAGGATTATTGATAGCAGGGCAAATATTTTTAGAAACATGAAGGATTTATTATAGGATTTTAACTAAATTTTGATTTAATATAAGCTGTATTTATATTTTGAGGACACTATGATACGTAGTTAAGAGTAATCGTAAAGATTGACTACTTCCACTTCATAAATGAGCAGTTCTTTAGCACAATAGACTAGTAAAATTCGATCGAAAATGAAAAACAATGTGCAGACATCTACAAAAAATAAACTTTTGTTAGCAGTCAGCATCATTACGCTCTTGCTTGTTTATCAACTTTACGAGTACTCTTTGCTCAAAAATCAATTTAAAAACTACTAAATGATCTCAGAATTGTAGCTGAATCTGATCAAAAGATCAACCAAAAATATTAATCTATCTTTGGATAGTCTTCTGGCATCTAGCACGGCACCTGATTCTGTTGCCACATAAGATATAGTCTCTTATGAGTTCATGCTTGCGTCTCTCTTGCAACCTTACGCTGTAAATAGTTTTTTAAAAAGGAAACAGATTGTGTTTTGAAACGAATCGGCAGCAAAAACGATGGAGGATATCTTGTATGTGACAATATCATTAATAGCTCTCAGGTTTTGCTAAATTTTGGGATATAAAATGATGACAGTTTTGGCTGTGAAATCAGTTCTCAAAACAAAATTTAGAATTATCAGTTTGATTGCACAGTCAGTAGTTTTCAGCAGTGTCCTTCACAAAAAATAGTTTCTAAATTTAATAATGTTTGCTTAGGTAAAAAGGACGAAACTATACAAGGACGCGTGTTTAGATCGTTTTAGAGTCTTATTAATGAAAAGTAGCTTTAAACCAAGCATTTGATAGTAAAAATGGACATTGAAGGTGGAGAATGGTAAAGCTTATCGGCGATTCCTTCACAAATGTTTGACAAAATCGATCAGCTAATCGTTTAGTTTCATGTATCAAAAGGCCATCAGCCAAAATGGAAAGATATTCTTTTGACCAAAATGCTGCTTGTTAAATTCGGAATTGTTAATTTTCATTTAAACAATTTTGACTGCTATGGTCCTCTTGCATCAAAGCATTATCTACCAGGTAGCTCTTTTTAGGTTACTTTTGTAAACAGAGAACTTTTGTCGCCTAAATCCAACAAACATTCCTTTGAACTGCATCAAGAAAATAAACCTAACAATCCTTGGAGCTCTGATTGCCAGTTATAATGATAAATTATTCGTAAAATATCAATTTTTTACGCTTTTTCAAAAGAATAATTTTTTAATTGAATTTAATATTTAATCATATAAAATTTTGAAATTAATTTAAAAATAGGCTAATTTAATGAATTTTTCAATCATTTGAAAACGATTTACTAATGCAAAAGAGTGAAAGCTTTTGCTTACTAAACATCCACAACCTATCTGGTTCTAAAATTCACTCGTAAAAGAAACGTTTAACCTTAAACCAAAATTTAATTAAGTTTGTTGTTTTGTCGATATTTATTTAATGCTCGATCAAGTTATTTTTGCATATCACTGTCAAAATAAACTTTTTGTTTGCTATTAAAGTACGTCCATATTTTATAGACAAAATTTTACTTTATTTAAGCATTTTTATGTGAAAGGACATTGAAAGTCTATTCTTAGCTGTATTTTGCAATCTTTTTTTGTAAATTTATGCGAAGAAATTTCTTATTTTTTCCTATTAAAATGCACAAAGGACTATTATTTTAATAACAGCTGTTAATAGAAACTTGATCAGTTATTCCCAGTTAAACTTTGCTTGCATTTTTATTATTTACTAACTCATATAGAGAAAGTTGACTTTTTTTCGGGAGTATTGGAACGTAAGAATGTACGTTTTGCATATGCCTCCAAAAATCAAAATAATTAAAAAGACACTCTTTTTTGCTTTCTTACTAACATATTTTGCATGCCATACTTGCTCCGTCTAAAATTTTGCGATAAACGAGATCTAATTCACCTGAGATTTTCCAATCTTTGTTGCATATTGGGCATCCTTTACCCTGATTTTTAAGCTATGAATAATCCTTATGACAAAAAATTCTTCTACATCCTAGGCACTCTTTTAAAGTCCAAGTAGGAAATATGTTTGTACAAACACTGCAACTTATCATTAAGAAGTCAACTTAAATCGATTTGAGCCAACTTTCGTCAAGACATATAAGAGTGTCTTCTGTTTTTTTGTTATTCAAATTTTTTGAATTGCTATGTGTCTGAAGTATACGCATACTAAAATAATTGATTGTCTCTCTTTATAACAGAAATTATACCTAATAAGTAATAAAAATAAGCATGAACATCATAAATATTTAGACTTATTTTTCAATACAAACTCTATTTTTTTCAAAAAAAATTAAATTCGTTTCTATTCATTAAAATATTTTTTAAATAGCATTTTTAATATTTGTTTTATATAATTTAGATGATATGATTTTATCAATTTTTTTTGCGAGCATGAAGTTTGTCAGTCATGTATAGCTCGTGCTCGGAAGCATTGTAGAGATACTTGAAAAAAGCAGACTAAGGATGAACTTAGGTTTTAAACTGGTTGTGTCGATTCGTAATCATAAAATAATTCAGACTAGCTATGTTCGGTCCGTAGAGCTTGATGGCTTTGTATGTCTTACCGTAGACTAGATCAGAATACTTTTCCGAGAAGCGGTGGAACATAATATTGTTCTCGTTGTAGTCAACTTTTTGAAAGTTATTAACATAGTTGTTGTAATATCTGTATTTTTGAATGCCCGTAAATCCATTGAAAGTCCAAAGTTTGTAGTAGTCGTTGGCGTGCTTGATGCCATTATATTTCTCAGGGTGCTGATCTATATCCATCTGCCTTCGTCCGATCACGCATTTGAGGCTCTCCATGGCAGTCAAGTACCTGTCTGTTGGACTTGTCCACTTGTGACTGAAAATGTTACATTCCTTCATTTTTTCCTAGGTTTATTTGTAGGTCAGCTTGGCCCAAAGTATGAACTCTTAGAACCATTACTTGATAAGTTCGTTATCAGAGTTAGTTGCCATAAAGTTGTTCTCGTATGCGAAGTGCCAGTTAACCTTAGTGTTAGCCTCAGTATCTACAGTCCATTAAAAAGGACCGCCCTAGAGTGAATGATACTGAAACAGTGCATTTGGAACTTTTCCAAATCTATTGTATATGTATCTCGTCGGCTATTTCGCTATGTCGATTATCCACTGGAAACTTTATTTAAAAAAGAAAGAGGCGTCAAGATAAAATCCTCCATGCTCGTATATCAGCGCCAGTCGGTAAAAGTCTGAGGGAGTCTGGTCGTATACAGTCATCTTAGCGTTTTTTAATGTATCATCGATGCGATAAATAGTCTTTTTGCTCAAATATTAGTGAGCATTTAGTGTGCTCACAAAGTTGACTTTGAATCCTGCAGCTTAGGCTTGCTTCTGCATATTAATCAGACAGAGCTGATGAGTTGCAGATGCTTTCTAAAAACCTGAGTCCCAGAATAGCCACACTATTTTGGGCAATTTTTCCCATTTTTCAAACGAACTAGGAGTGTAAGGACGTTCTTTGTTTGGCTAAATGAAATCGTAATGCTGATCACTAAACAGCTGTCTGTGCAAGAAAGAGCCCTCGACAATTTTATAGTGATTTTTCTGGCTTGCCATCTAAACTCTTTAATTGAATTATCCGGTAGGGTCTGCCACTGCTATATATCGCATCGGTCCAATCACTTCTTACATTTCATCTTGAGGAAGCAAAGCAGTATGGCCGAAGTAATTGTCGTGATAATGCCATCTCACATTAAAGTAAAATGCCATTTTTTCAGGAAAATAGTTGGCGTTCATCGTTATCAGGCCATAGTCATCAATCGCGAGATTCCTATGTTTAGAAGGGCTCACATTCGCTTTACTATCTAACTCTACTTGTCTCTTTTTGATTATGATGTGAGCAGCAAGCTTATATGCGTTCGAAATATCGTAAGTATCAAAAAAACCTTTAGAGATTTAAAAATCTCTAGGGGAATAGTCGCGATAAGTAGAATCGGTGATAAGCTTAATATACTAAGGAAGGAGATCTTTTAGGAACTGACCGCCTGCGACTCCAGCCAGAAAGTACTATCTTAATCCAGGATAAACAACCATATACTTGTCTACTTAAATTTCTGCGTCTTTGTTTTCTTTGGAGTAATAAGAACCTTCAGGCGGAGCGAAAAAGGCAAAATATTGAGGTTTTACATTTGAATTGCCTCTGTTATATCTGATGTCACCCTTTACGTTTTCAAAGCACTAAAGTTTTTCGGTAAAAAAATAGTTTTTGCTCATCATGATGCCACCCAGATGTTGCATAAGATGCAAAAGAATGAGCCTTTCAGTAATATTTTAATAATTTTTCTTGACATCTATGTCCCTTTCTTTGAGTCTGGTTACTGTTTCTATGACGGCTTTGAGATCTGCAGACTGCTTGTCGTCTAGCCACGTTCTGTAGTTGCTTGAGTTAACTATTCTTAGATCAAATCCACTTTCTTTACTGTACCATTTAATGTTAGCGATGGCCCTTTGGATTATGTATAACTCTTTTTACAATGAATCGTTCAGATAGAGCCACAAGAACTTAGGTAATTTCAGTTTGTCTTAGTCTTTGAGCTATATTTTTTAGCGCTATAAAGCCACTGGAACATAAGGGCTAAGATGTTCATTTTCAATTTATTTTTTTGAATTTTAAGACGAAATTGAGTCGAAATAATTTTGTCTTTGAGGTGATTTATACAATTTAGCTTTTAGCCTCGCATTTTATTTTTATAATTGCTCAAGCTACGTCTAATTATCTTCAATTTTCTGCTTTTATCTCTAAGACTACTTGACTGCTTTCAATTATTAGATTTTATCCTCGAGTTTGTCAACTTTTATTTTTTCAAATATTGTGAAGATGATAAATATTAGCAGCAGTCCTACTAGAACCTTCTTAATTACGTTGCTTTTGTTTGTAGACTCAGAATTAAAACTTTTTTATATTTTTTTAGTTCTTGGCTATGAACTATGCTGGGAATCCTAATGAGTTGGCAGAGGCAACATATATATAATATATCTAAAAATATCTTGTTGAATATTTTCTGATAAAAAAAATAAAATAAAAAAAATAATTTTATTAATTCAATAAAGATTTTTTTATTTTAAATGCTTATTTTTTCTTAAATTATCAAGAAATATTTTGAACATGAAGTTTTTTCCCTTGCATTTAGATATACTTTTCAGTTGGATCATATAAGTAAAGACTAAAATAGCTGTCAGGATGAGTTTCCTTATCAAGATGTTTGTAGTTACTATCGATGAATCTATTCAGGTATATGAGATTCCAGCTGTACATCTTGACGCCTTTATAGACTGGGCCGAGAATAGCGTCGTTATAAATCTTGGAGAATCTATACATGTGACTTGCATCGGTGTTGAAAACTGTCTAGCCGTAATTGTTATCATAGTTAGTGTAATGTCTGTATTTTTGAAAACCGTTGAAGCCATTGAAAGACCATATCCCGTAGTATTGATGAGCACTCTTGACCTATCCGTACTTCTAAGGATGCTCATCGATATCTTTTTGTCGACATCCTATCACGGCCTTTAGTGAATCCATCACGATTAGATAGCGATTGTTATACTCAGTCCACCTATGACTATTTGTGTTACACTACTTCATTTTCTGCTATGTTATTGAGTATCGATTCGTCAAGAAAAAATGCAGCATTTCATACCATTCTCTTATATACTCACTTCCCTTGTCTGCAGCAATAAAGTTGCTTTACAAAGCAAGGTGCCAGGCGACCTTCGTGTTGAACTTTTCGTCAAAGTGAAAATTGAAAGGAGCTCCTTAGAGTGCATGGAACTGCTGAAGGACCTTTGGAACTTCACCAAACCTATTAAAAATGCGCTGAGTAGGTTATTTAGCTATATTAGTGATCCAATCGAAGCTTTAACTGAAAAAATAGGATGCGTCCAAATAAATTCCTCCGTGATGAGTTATCAAAGCTAGTCTGTAAAAGTCAGAGGGCGTTTGGGGCCGAAGGTTGAAGGACGCCCTAGCAAATGAATCTTTGATTCGATCTAATTCTGACTGCGGTAGATGCTCATGGAAATTCTCGTCATTCACAAGTCTTACCTCGTAGCCCGCAGCTTTTGCATTTTTCATCATGTTGCTGATGCAAAGATGGTTGCCTACTGAAGCATTTTAGATGCCTATGTCCCAGTAGAGCCAAATTATCTTAGGTAGATTGTCCCAAGTCTTGAACTGTTAATGAACTGTTGGTTTTTCTTTGTTTGGCTTAATGAAAGCATATTCTTTGTCCATAAAAAGCTGGTTATGAATGAAAGATCGCTCAAGGACTTCGTAACCTTGTTGATCTCTGGCTTTTTCAAGACGATCGTTGAATTAGTAAAAAGGATCGGGAAAAGCAATATAGCGCATGGGTCCGATGAAATCCTCGAACTAAGTTTGAGGCAGCCTGGCGATATGGTTGAAGTAGTTGTCGTAAAGCTTGTAGGGATTTTTATAGAAAAAGCTCATTTTTTCAGGGAAGTAGAAAGTGTTCATAGTGTAAAGTCCATAATAGTCAAGTGCGAACTACCTGCATATGCATATGGTTACCTGTAGCCTGAATTGACGGTGCCGTCCAAGTACTCCTGTTTCTTAAACATCACTAAATGCACTGACAACATGTAAGTGTAGTAATAGTCGTCGACCCTGACCTTTCCTTGGTTCACTCCGTAATTTTTGAGCAGCGCTTAAAATTCGCTTGATTTCATATAGACTAGGTCAATCATCTGTCTCAGCACATCCTTCAGAAAATAGCCGTTTGGCAAACCAGCCAAAAAGAAGTCAGTGAGTCCAGGAAATTTTACCATAAGCCTTTCTGCGTCGACACTAGCTTTTTTGTTTTCTTTCTCAATATGAGGACCATCATTGATGTTGTAAAATGCAAAATAGCGAGGTGGAGTATCAGGATTGCCTCTGTTAATGTTGACATTATACTTGATGTGCCTGAGCCACTCGAGCGTCTCTGTAAAGATACATTTGTAGTTCATGATAACCCCGCCATACCTTTTGAGCAAGTGCAGCATAATGATCTGCTCTCTTATTTTTTAATAACTACTGATTTTGCTCAATCTGCTAGTCTTGATATTTTATATTCTTCTGAGATCGTCATCCAGCTGAGAAAGCCCTTCGCCTTTAAGCCAATAATCGAAATTATGTGAGTTCACTACTCTCAGTTCAAATCCGCTTTTTTTCGAGTACCATTTTATATTTTCCCAGCCTCGCTGGATGATGTAGTTTTCTTTATTGATGTCACCCTACAAATAAACCCAAACAAACTTAGGCACATCAAACTGCTCTTAAACTGGTGCCTTAATGTATTGCTAAGCTGGACCTCGACTTGAATAAATCTAAACTGCTTTGTTTTATCTGCTTGTTTAAATTTCAGCTTTTTGTATGGATTTTGTGTCTATACTTCTATCTTTCTTTTACTTTTAGCTAGCAAAAAAGTCGATAAGTTTTTTATTTTATTTTTTCATACTTTCTATTTGAAAAATTAAATATTTCTTTTAGTCCTAAACAGAAGAAATACTGACTTATTTTGTAAAATTTTATAATTTTTTGTTAAGATCGTTTTCTTTATAGATGAAAAAAGCACTTGTTAATGCTATTATCAAGATGGTTATGAATATTTTTGCGCACAAATTATTTTTACAAATTGTTTTTCTTGCAAACTGTTCTAGTGATTTGCAAATGTTCGCAGAAGACCGATCTTAACTATAGTTCGTTTTGAAATTACATTAAAATTATTCAGGTTAAGAGTCTTCCTGACTAAGCTTGATGCTTGTTGACATAACTATAAAATATATAATATCTCTCAAAATTTCATAAACAAATACTCAAGAATTTATGTTTTAATTTTTACTTTAGATCATCTTATTTCATTTTTTTTTCTTCAACAAAGACATTTGATATTTATTAATATTGTATGAGCAAAATCCAAATACTTTTGCTATCAATCTTTATCTCAGCTGCATCGATAATTGTTTACTAAAATTACAGTCCTTAGAGTTCTTAGCCTAAAAATCAGACCGAAAGTCAGCTTTAGCCCTAAAAAATCAGATCTCTTTAATAGCAGATGCTATCTTAAACACAATCTGATCGCGATTTAGCTCATAACGGCGAATCTTTTTGGGATTAAAAAACTGATTACGCTGATAATTTTGCAGTAGATGGCCGAAAAGTCACTAAAAAAACACAATATCAAACATGGTTTCAAATCACAGGCCTTAATGCTCTGCCGACGCGTTCTTCCACTACTTTTCGTCTTTTAAGTTACGGTAACAAGCTGAGCAGTGTAGCAGTGTTCGGCATAATCACAGCTAGCAGAAAGCAGTAAAGATTCAGTGGAGATTGGGGGCAAAGTCAGGTTTAGTCTGTAGGGTACGGATCATGGCCCGAGCCTAAAGAAGGCTTTATTAACATAGACGGATAAAGAAAGGCCAACCATGATTCTTCTTTGTACTTTGATGAGAAAGGACTTATACAAATCGACGTAGATCTAAGTGTTCCAAAAATAACTTTTATCAACAAAAGAAATAACATAAGTCGAACTTTTAACCTTGCTGATCATTTCAAATAGCAGCCTGTTTATTTTTTCGTGGACATGTGGAAAAAAGGAACATCTGTGTAAATAGTTCAGTGATAAGAATAGCAAAAATTATCATTCATATATAAATTTAATGGTATTTTGCATATAAAATTTAATTTTATGATTGAGTTTAAACAAACATAGATATTAAAATCTAGTATATTTGATTTGAAAAAGACTTAATTGAATCAAAATATTCTACCAGTTGTGATTCCAGCCTTCCTCATTACTCTTTAAAGCTGTACTTTTAGCTAAAAAGCTTCTTATTATTTCTTAGCCCCTGTAAGGTCAATATCTCCTCGAGAAGCAACCATTACTAATTTTTGTGCAGATCGACGATTTATTCTGACGCCAGCTGGCTAAAAAGTCAGTCCTTTTATATCTGCGAATCGAATCTCATGGTTGTCGAAACAGCAACACATGCAGCCTGGATAAGTTTTCAATCTCATCAGTTGAGTGTTTGTATCGAACTAGAACTTGCTAGTTCGACTTAAGCAAGGGCTGCAACCGACAAAACAGAAAGGAAAAGGCATCATCATGCATATCTCCATACAAGTTGGTGTTATCTAATATGTTTCCAGTTTAGATGGATGGCTTACAGGACTATTGTCATGGTCAGGATCATTTTACATGTTATTAAGACGGTTGTTAGTCGGTATCGGTCTGTTGTTAATATTTTATACATTTTGACCTGCTTGGTTTGGAGAGTAAGACATTTAAATTTCGATTTTTTATAGGTAATAGTCTAAAGCTTTCATTAAAAAATTAAGCTTTTGATAAAACAAAAATTCTTTTCTTTTTTGCATTATTAAATCTAAAAAAATATTTTAAAAGCTTTAAACAAATCAAATTTTAGATTTATTTTATAAAAATAAAATATAAATAGACTAAAAAATTAACAAACTCAACACCCGTTTGATGATTTATTTAAAAAATTTAAAAAAAAAACAGGCAAAATTAATTTTTAAAATTGAAATGAAGTAAATGATCTTAATGTTGATATTCATATTTTATTCTCTTTTGCCCGTATCTTATGGCGACACAGAAAGCACTCGTTCTTCATCAATTCAACACAAAACCTGTCTTCCAGGACTACCCTAAGCCAGTCACAAAGCCAGGACAACTGCTCATAAAGATCGAAGCCTCGACTATTAACCCTTCTGACAGAGTATCCATGACTGGGGCATATCTCTCTATTCCTTTGCCAGCTGTTATGGGTCGAGAAGGTGTTGGCAGAATAGTTGAGGCAAACGGAGAGCAGTTGAATGAATGGGTAGGAAAACGTGTTTCTTTTTGGAGCCCTCTTGGAGGAGCTTGGGCTGAGTTTGTTGCTGTCGATCCGAGCATGTGTTTCCCGATTTCAGAAGACGTTCCTATGCATAGTGCAGCTTCAGGACTTGTGAATCCTCTTACTGTAATAGGAATGACTGACATCTTTCAAAACACCCCAGTCCGCAAAGGCATCATCCACACTGCTGCAGCCTCAGCACTTGGCCGACAGCTCAACAAGAGATGTATCGCTTTGGGCATTCCTCTTTTGAATATTGTCAGAAGATAAGAACAGGCAGCTCTTTTGAGATCTTAAGGGGCTGAGCACGTGATTGTGACTCAGGGCGACTGGGAAACTCAATACAAAGAAGCAATTAAAAATCATGGCTTCAATGTATTCTTTGACGCCTTGGGAGGAGGATCTATCGTTTAAAGTCTTATCATTAATCTGAACAAACACTCTTGGGTCTACATCTATGGAATGCTCAACAAAGAGCCTTTGACTTTGAAAAATGGATAGAGTTTAAACAAGGGAATCCATCTAAGTGGATACATGCTGTTTAGTTGGTACAATACGACAACTGCTGAAAGAAAAGCCTAAATAAAAAAGGCTCTTAGTGGCTGGCTGAAAACTCAACTGCAAACTCATAGTCTGAAAGTCATGAAGATTAGCTAAATAGATGAAGCGCTTTAATTGAGCATCACTAAAGCTACCTAAGGAAAGATTACATTGATTCCTAACTGATCTATATCGAAAATCCATCTTTTAAAAAAAAATTAGTTAAATATTTACATATTCTATTTTGTCTTAACTGATAATTTTGTATTTTTTTAACATCTTTTGTGATTGAATGATAAAATTAAAAATCTTTAATATACGCTATCTTGATCACGCGCTGACTTGTTTTGATAATTTTTTTAGGAATATAAAACAGACACCCATGAAAAAAACGATAATAGCAAGCACAACTATGATATTTTCCCAAAAAGAAAGAGTGATTCCAAGATCTTTGCGATAGTCGTAAGGGATTCCAGAGGCTGTAGGCACTACCAAAGTTTAATACTGATTTAGCAACATCAGATGTAGTCCGTATCTAAAAGGAGATGCGTATTGAAGCCATGCAATATACACAGGTATGGAGTCTAGCTTGTTGTATAGCCCACTTGTCAGTATTAATGGCAGCAAAATTAGAGGACTCATCGCTGAAGCTGTTTTGACTTACTTAAAAATTGCGCCTATAAAGAATCCAACGCTGTTTCCAGTCACATACATCAGGATAAGTATGAGCACTAAATATTAAAATTGTTACAATAAGAGAGGAATTTCGTAAAGCTGGCATCATATCCATTAATCCAGTATACAGCGCATCCAAAAAGGGCAGGGCAAATAGTTGCATTTAACAGTTCAACTATAAATTTAGCCAAAAAGAAAGCTAGAGGTGTATACTTTTTTGAAGAAGTTTCTTTGTAAAAAATACCTCGAGAAAGAGGGACTACATACTAAAAAAATTACATGTAAGCGAGACTCCGCCGATTCCGTTCATAATCATGGCAGTGATATTGATAAAGCTGACTCCTTGCAGCCCCATGAATAAATAACTTATTTGATTGTAAGGAAGAATGGTACCCAAGGCAATCAGTTCTGCAGAGCTGAGAATTTAGTTAGCAAAAAAGAACCCGACTATGACGACTCCCACTACGACCACTATGCTACTTCCGACTACTCTCATCGGATTTCTATAGTAAATTTTCCACTAACGGGCTATGAGAATCAGAAGGGTCATGATGAAAGAAAGACTGAACTTGGAGGGATCGTAGCCGACTGATTACTTGGCAAGACCATTGTTCTATGACTGTATCGTAGGGGCCAATAGCTATAGGTATTTTTCGTTATTAAAAGGAGTTTTGTAGTTAAGTTTGTTCGCTTTATAGTCCGAAATTTCCATCATGAAGAAGTCAGATATGGTTGAATTAACCGATGGCTCAATACCTATTTGTCTCAAGTAGTTTCCGATTCCGTCAGCTGGTCCTTGATATATCGTGTAACCTTTGTCGAGAAGAATCAAATTTGAAAGTTTAGAGTAAAGGAGATAGCTCGGCTGGTGAATAGTAAAAATGATCGTGCAGCCTTCGTTAGCTAATCTCCTCAATATTTTAAGAACTCCAGCTGCCTTATGACTGTCGAGCCCTGAAGTGGGTTCATCCAAAATAACTACTGAAGGTTTGCTTATCATCTCGACTGCGATGCATACTCTTTTCTTTTCTCCACCTGAAATGCCTTTTTTGTTCTAGCCACCCACATAAGTGTTTTCGCATTTTTGTAGCTAAAATTCCCTGAGTATTTTGTTAACATTATTCTAAGCTTATTTAGCATCTTTGTAGCGCAGTTTCGCAATCGTTGTCAAAGTTTCTTTATTTTTTGATATTTACATCTGACTGTGAGAGTTTCATGGAGAAGATCATCTTGATAGATAAATACTCCAAACCCGAAAAATTATGACGCAGTGAATTAAAGATTATTTGCGTAGACCTGACTATAAAGAAGTTTACATGACCTGAGGTTGTTAGTTGCTTGTCTATTTTTTTGGCAATAAGAGAAAGGAGGGTGGTTTTACCTGCTCCGGAAGGACCCATGATAGAAATCATGTCTCCTGACTTACAGTAACCATCACATTAGTAAAGTAGTTGCTTCCCTTTTACGCTAGCCGACAGACCTTGCCATCTTATAGTCACTTAGTTTTTCTCCAGCATCGTATCTATTATCCATACTATTAAATCGATAATATGTTGATCTGTTAGATTTCTTGAATAAAAATATGTAAAAAATTTAATTAAATAAACTAAACAAATATTTTAAGCGCTTTCAAAAAACTATGGATAAATAGATAGCATTTAAATGATAAATACCACTCATAATCAGAAAATCAACAGTATTTTATTTTATATAAAATCTATTAAGAAAAGACGAATGTTCTTTTCTTTCGAGTTAGTCTATTTCGCATAGATAGATGATCATAAAAGGACACTTTTATTATCAAATTTTATATTTTGCTATTAACTTAAAATATAAATTTTGCATATCAGACGGGACAGGAACTTTTTTTACGCATTTCATAGTTCTAAAAAACAGCAAGATATGTAAAAAACATTCCTAAGGTAACAGCACAATGCCATATCTGATGACTTTGACCACATATATCGTATTTTCCTGGATTTTTGCGTTAGGGGCATCTATCTTAAGAAAAAAATACCTAACTGTATACACATATAATCCAAATAAGTAGCAGAAAAGTAGAATCATATAGTAAATAAGCGACGATTATATGCTATAAGCATCGCCGAAATTGTCATAGACTACTTCATTTATCACAATGTGAGATAAAGGTACGAAGCCTGATAGACCAAAGAGTCCGAACGTAACTATTCTGTAAATTTAATTGCCAATTTCATGAAAAAACTCAAAAAGACTGATAAAAAAGCAAACCAAGGCGAATACAACAGTATAAGTAATGTAAATGGTGGCTATCGTAGTGTGGCAATAAAGATTATAGTAAAAACAAGAAACTCCGGATCCAGCCATTGCAAGACTGATTCCAGCGAAGTCAAGACGAAGCAAGACTCCATATGCTTCTAAATATAATGATTTTTACTACTTGAGATGGGATGGAAGAGATGAAAAATAGTGCTGAAAAGTAAGCATAGCATCGCTGAGATCAAAAAGACTAAGATCGGCCATCGAGAGACTTATTACCGAATTGTAGGTTTTTATATATTTTAAGTGCTTATATTAAGATTAAAAGAATGAAAATCTGTAAGTTAAAAAAGACTTTCTTATTTGTATTTTATCATATTCTAAAGAAAAGAGTGGTGCTCATGATGTTTCCTATTTACTTATTTTGCCAAACTGAAGAAGTTTGTAAGAAACGAATCTTAAACAAGAGCTAAGTAAAAGGACACTATTAAACAGATGAAAAGTGTTGCTGAAAGACAGTGAGTCCAAATATTGACAGTTTAATTGTGAGTCATGAACAAACTTTTAAGATTTTTAGAAAAAGTATTAAAATTTATACGGTAGCCAGTTAGGATATGGGGGTTGTCTCTCATATAGTGTGGAGTCATCTCAAAGGATCCAATTGTATATTGTTGTTTCGCCTTCTAATTAAGGTATTCTTTCTAAATTGATTTTCGACCAGAAGTTTATTATTTTTTATGATGCTTGCAAGTATTTTTCATTTTTTACAAAAAATATAAATGAAAAGATGTTGTTTTTAACAAAAAAGATGAACAAATAAAATCTGTCAAATATTCAAAATTTTCAATAATTTTCTTAACATTAATATTATATTGACAAAAGATTTTTATATTTATATAATCGTTCATACATCAAACTATATTCCTAAAACTTGCTAACTTTTCTTCCATAGCAAAGCGGCATTGGCCATATCTTGCGTGAACTTAGTGCTTTGTTAAAGCTTACAGTCTTTGTAATACCCTCCTTTTTCTAGCCTATTACTTTCCTCTAGTACAGTGTACAAAGTAGTCTGCGCTCCTTCCATCGGACTCTTAAGAAGCAAAAAGTAAATTGGAGCCAAAAGTCCTTTGGCTATGATCGTTGTTGTCAGACTAAAATATCTGCCGAGTTATGTTCTTACGACTCCTGGATGCAGACTTACTGCTATCCCTTGACTCCCCTTTTCAGTAATTTTTCTCTGAAGCTCTCTAGTAAATAAAATATTAGCTGCTTTTGATCTTGAGTATGCTATGCCCCCAGTATAAGTCTATTTTATCATATTCAAATCGCTAATATCAAACTAAAAGTTGTCTTTTTTAGGAAAACCGAACCCTTGATGAGCAGTAGAGCTAACATTAATGATTCTGAAATCTTGAACTTTTTTTATTTTATCCCAAAGAAGATGAGTTAGGTAAAAATGCCCCAAATGATTGACGCCCATTTGCATTTAGAATCCATTTGCTGTTATATGTCTTTGAGGTATCGCCATAACACCTGCATTGTTGATCAAAATATCAATTTTTTAACATTAATTTTTCACATTTTCACTGAATTTTTTAATAGAATCCATGCTTTAAAGGTCAAGCTCGAAGCAACTAATTTTCGCATCACTAATTTTAGCTTTGATATCTTCAATGGCCTTAAGTGACTTCTTGTGATCTCTGGCTCCAAAAAAGATGATACATTTTTTGCCAGCTAGAACCTAAATGGTAGATTTTCCGATTCCTGTATTAGCTCCGGTAACCACTATAACTTTTCCTGTCAGATCTCTATCAACCTTACAGACACCACCTCGGAAGTATAATTTTAGTGAAAATAAGCTAATCAGCGTGGCACTTGTCACTAAAATGCCCCTTTGAGATGTAAAGAATCTATTGGCACCTTCTAGAAGCTACTTTAACATTTATTTATTTTTTAGATTTGTATATCTTTATGGCAACTCACAAAGCATTAGTCCTTCACTAGTACGGTACTAAACCTCAGCTGTAATAAGTACCTAGACCAGTAGCTGGTCCAGGGCAGCTCCTCATCAAAATCTAAGCAGTCACTATTAACCCTTCAGACCGCTATAGAGTAGCTGGAACTTATTTCCCTATTCAGCTGCCTGCAACGATGGGTCTAGAGGGAGCTGGAAGAGTCGTCTAGGCTAATGGATAACAGATACAAAGTTGGGTTGGCAAAAGAGTTTCTTTTGCTGGATCACTCAGCGGAACATGGGCTGAATATTCGATCGCCTATCCAGATACTTGTTTCCCTATTACTGAGGATGTTCCGATTCACATCGCTGCTTCTGGTGTTGTCAATCCTCTTACTGTAATAGGAATGACTGACATCTTTTAAAAGACCCCAGTCCGCAAAGGCATCATCCACACTGCTGCAGCCTCAGCACTTGGCCGACAGCTCAACAAAAGATGTATTGCCTTGGGCATTCCTCTCTTGAATATTGTCAGAAGGTAAGAACAGGCAGCTCTTTTGAGATCTTAAGGAGCTGAGCACGTGATTGTGACTCAGGGCGACTGGGAAACTCAATACAAAGAAGCAATCAAAAATCACGGCTTCAATGTCTATTTCGATGCTCTAGGAGGAGGACCTATTGTCTAAAAGCTTATTGTCAATCTGAACCAGAACTCTTGGGTTCACATTTATGGCCTTTTGACTGGAGAACCTCTTTCACTTAAGAGTGGAATAAGTCTATGCAAAGGCATCAACGTTACAGGATACTTGGTGTTTAACTGGTGGAGTCCTTTGTCAGCCGAAAAAAAGCAAGAAATAAAAAATGCATACAGCAGCTGGCTTAAAGGTCAGCTATCGACCACCAGTCTTAAAATTCTTAAGTTTAGTGACATAAGCTAAGCTTTAGAACTGAGTGCGAGCCAAGCAACTGAGGGTAAAATTACTCTAACCCCTAACTGATTCACATCAATTGTGATTAAAATTTTTATATTCATTTTTATTGTTCGATTTAATTGGGCAATGTTAAAGTTTCTTATCATTAAAATTTTGTAATTTTATCTTTTAATATATACATTTAGATGGCTACCCATAAAGCTCTGGTCCTTCATTAATTTGGCAGTGATCTAGTTTTACAAGATTTTCCGAAACCAATTGCTAAACCAGGACAAGTACTTATCAAGGTTTAAGCTTCAACTATCAATCCCTCGGACAGGTATAGAATCGCAGGTAAAAAATTTCCGACTAAATTGCCTGCAACGATGGGTCTAGAGGGAGCTGGAAGAGTCGTCTAGGCTAATGGCTAACAGATACAATGCTGGGTCGGCAAAAGAGTATGTTTTTGGAGTCCATAATGTGGAACATGGGCGGAATATTCAGTTGCATTTCCTATAGATTGCTTTATCATTTAAGAAGATATTTCTCTTCAGAGTGCTGCATCAGGATTCGTAAATCCCTTAACAGTAGTTGGAATGACTCAGATTTATATGGATACAGCTTAAAGGAAAGGCATCATCCACACTGCTGCAGCCTCAGCATTGGGCAGACAGCTCAACAAAAGATGTATTGCCTTGGGCATTCCTCTCTTGAATATTGTCAGAAGGTAAGAACAGGCAGCTCTTTTGAGATCTTAAGGGGCTGAGCACGTGATTGTGACTCAGGGCGACTGGGAAACTCAATACAAAGAAGCAATCAAAAATCACGGCTTCAATGTATTCTTTGACGCCTTGGGAGGTGGATCTATCGTTAATAGTTTGATAGCGAACCTTAATGACAACTCTTGGGTATACATATTTGGACTTTTAACAGAAGAACCATTCTAAATAAAAAATAGGTTTACTCTGTGGAAAAAAATTAAGATAACAGGATTTATGGTAAATTTCTGGTACCCTAACCTTAGCACGGATACGAGAAACGAAATTCAGTATGCCTATAGTAGTTGGCTGAGAGATCAATTAAAAACTCATTGCTATAAACAACTGAAATTCAATCAAATAAATGAGGCTTTATAGCTAAGTGTTAGTCATGCTACTTAGGGAAAAATCACTTTAGTACCGTAATGATTATAAAAATAGATTATACTAATATTTTTGTAAAAATATTGAATAGATACCGCTGATTTTACTATTATTTTACTATTGTTTATCATAAATTTGTGCATATATTCTGATAAAATTAAAGGTGACAGATATTTGATTAATGCTCGAGAAAAATTAAGTGACCCTCAGATGGTAGGGTCTCGCTTGCAGCGTTAAAGACAAAAGACTGCTGTACTAATGCGACGGTTATTGCAAGTCAGGCTAGATGACTGCTATCATGGGTCCATCGGGGGCAGGAAAAACCACTTTACTCTCGCTGATCTCTAAAAAAATTGATAGTCAACTTACTATTTCGGGGCACGTACTAATCTCTTTAGGTAGGTTTATGCAAACAATTTATAATTTACCTCCTCTTCATTCTACGATTTCGGAGTTTTTGTCTATCAAAACGATTTGCTACATGAAACTTTGACAGTCAGAGGTAGCATCATCGTAATCTAGAAACTCTTACGACTATATCTAAGCTCAGATATAAAGATCCAGTACAAGCAGAGACAAGAGTAGACGAAGTTTTGAAATAATTTGAATTGCAAAAATGCGAGCATGTCTACATTGGCGGAGAAAGTTTGAAGGGTATTTCAGGTGGGCAGAAAAAAAGAGTGTGCATTGCTGTATAGATGATTGGAAAACCTTCAGTTATCATTTTGGACGAACCTACATCAGGACTCGATAGTCACACAGCCGGTAGTGTCCTAAAGCTATTGAAAAGACTGGCCAAGGAAGGATGCACAATTCTTTTCACTATTCATCAGCCGAGCTATCTGCTTTATTCGTTGCTTTAAAGGCTTATTCTTCTAGATAAGGGTTCGCTTATTTATCAAGGAGCTGCTTCAAGTGTTGGAACTTATTTGAAGCAAATAGGAGTATAGCCTTCAATCACGTCAACGATATCTGACTTTTTTATGATGGAAATTTCAGTTTACAAAGCTCAAAAAGATAACTATAGGACGCCTTTCAATCACGAAAAATATCAATAGCTTATAGCTCCATCGATTGAATCCGAAAATGCAAAATTATCAAAAGAATCTATGGGTTATGACACAGTTACCTTTAGTAGATCGTTTGTTGCTTGTGTTCTCATTCTTCTGGCCAGATAAAGAAAAATATTTTTTAGAAATCCTTCTAAACTGTTGAGTCTCATCATGGTCGTATGTATGGGGGTGCTTATGATGGGCTGCTTTTTTGCAGGCTAAATCCTTTCTAAATAAAAATTGACAAATATGGGGACATATATGCCATACAACAAACTCAACGACAGATTCATCGGAGTTCAAGGAATCATGTATATTAGCTGTACAGAACTGACTATGATTGCACTTAGTGTTGTCACACTTGCATGTAAGTTTTATCTAAAGTAGTCCCACTGTCTCGAGCCATTTTCTATAAATAAACTTCATCTAAAAAATATGCACCTTTAGCTTTCTTTTTAGCCAAAGTAGGTGTTGAACTCATAAACGCGATAGTTTTTCCAGTTCTTTACGGGGTAGGAATATATTGGATCAACGGATACGACAAAACTTTCACTAAGTTTATATCCTATCGTAATTTTCTTTTTATTTAGTGTTTGTATTGATAATGATGTTTGTAGCTGGCAGCAGTGTTGCATATTTCCTCGGATCTTTTTTTAAATAAGTTAAAACTGCATCAGCCATGGCTCCTATCTTATTCCTGCCTCTTATGTTAGCTAGTGGCTTTTACAATAAACTTAACTCCATACCGGTGTACATCTCGTGGCTTCAATATGTGTCTCCTTTCCGGTATGGTCTTCATTTACTACTACTTAATTAGTACTAAGAAATGATGATACCAACTCTTGGGGGAAAAGTTTACGATTATCGCGAGGATTTAGCTATCAATTTTTCTTTTTGGGAAAATATTCTGCTCGTTTTAGCTATGGTACTTATTTACATGACACTTTCGTTTATATTCTTGAAGAAACTGTCTAATCAAATCACTGCATGATTGTCGTTAAACTCAAATTAGTATTTTCAACTATTTATTAACTGCTTTAAAATATTTTAAAAATTTTAGCAAACAAGAAATTAGATACCGATTTGCTATATAAGTTAATAACGAAGCTATGCAACGTCAATTTTCTCATTCAAAACTTTCTTCGAGAAGCATATCAAATATAAAAAACAAGGTAGAAACAGCTTTCGGGCGAACTTTGATATTTGACAATAATAATTAACCTCAGAGTTTCAAAACTCGATCAAAAAGTGTAAAATCATTACGCAATTCTAATATATAGAAATCTTAAAAAAATGTTCCCTTTAGCGCAGTTATAAAGAAAGGTCTTTTTCAATCTGCATCTAATGGCCTCATCGCTCCAGTACATTTTCAAGAGCTTAATACTCAATCATATGCTCCAAACGGATTTAATAAACAAATACTTCTTGAAAATTAGACCCTTCGCTGCAAAAACTTACTATAAGATCAATATCTAAAAGGTTACTCATGGTTTCACTCAAATAATAATTAAATATCATTTTCGTGTAAAAGAAGCAACAATCAATTATTAAAATATTTTGCAATAAAAGATCAAAAATCAACAAAAAAGATTATAGCTGCATTGTAAGGTATGATTTCCTCTATAAAGGTATGTAAATAATGATGTAGATGAAATCGTATATGTCGGAAGCAAAAATTATTTTATGATGAGTTCTAAAAATAAATTAAATGACAACAAGACTAAAATGGCGCTTAAAAATCTAGATTTTGTGTTAATTTCAAGTATTTTTTTAATAATTGTAGATGCATAGGTCTAATAACATTTAGATACTTGCAATATTTTAGGATAAATATACCAGCTAATCTTAGACGGAGTTCACAATATTGATTCTATAGTTAAAATTCTTGGCAGGAAAATCTTTGATTATCTTGCGAAAAATTCAATAAAAACTAAAGATGAATGCTTTATTCTTTTATTGCTGGTAGAAGACAAAATAAAAAAATTAATAAAAAACTTCTAAATGAAATGATAAGGGTAATATTTTATTTTTTAAAAAATAAAAAATGGCTATTTTTTTAAAAAATATAAATAAAAATTTCTTAATTTAATAGAAAGGGCTCACAAAAATTAGTTAGTATCATAACCATTTTTTTAAACTTTACTGCGTAGTTCGAAATATTTCACTATTTAAAGCCTATTTTGATAAATATTTTTCCATAACACCTTTTTCTATGTTTTTCAGAACCATAAGCCTCTTGATTAGTTACAGCTTTTAGTTCTGCTAAATTTTTAGCTGATTTTTAATTTAATCGATAACTGTTATATACATTGTGATCAAATATTATTATTCCATTATTTGATCTTAGACTGTATTTTTTTCAAGATTAGTTTAAGTTATGGAGAGCTAAATTTCTTGATTTTAACCAAAAAAAAATTAGTTTTTTATTCTCGACAGCTTACTGTCTTGATTATACTGTTTTTTTACGCTTTTTTTACGACCAATCTGAGAATTCATCTGTTATATATTTCTATTTGCATTTAGAAGCAAATATTTTTACTTTTATATCAGCTCTTTCATCTATGTTATTTGATTTTTACATTATTAATCTCATCTTTCAGTAATGTTTTTTATTCGTTTAGAAACTGCTGCTTTTATTCAATCACTTTGAAAAAACTAAGACCATCTTAGTTTTATTTATTTTCTTTTGATATTTGCCTTTAAGGTTGATATATACGATAGTGATGGCAGTTATTCTCGTCTCTTTTTTCAAAAGATTTCTTTAACATCGATTTGTTTTCTTTTTAAATACTTTTTACCTTTTATTTTGATAAATTTTGTTTGGAAAAATTTGTAAGACTACTTTATCGTTTGACGATTGTTTATTTATTTTTCGATGAACTATTGAAAGTTTTGACAATAGTTTTACAAGGACTTTGCTTTTTGTTGTGTTAAGGTATCACAATATTATGTATTTTTTTCGCAATATTTTTGTTAGAATTACTGTTAATTATTGCCGTCTTCTGATTTCTTTTAGAGTTTTAGATTGATCTTAGAACTTCAGTATTGTACTTAATTTTTTATTTGCTTTTTGATTTGCTTAGATTTAGTAATGATTTTTTTCCAGCACTGATACTTTACCTACTGATTGTTTTATGCATATTGCTTGATTTTTTCTTTATGAATTGATTGTTGATCGATTTTTTTTTATTCAGCCCATTCATCTTATAGCTTTAATCAAGAGTTATTTTTAAAAATCTGTTAGACATGGTTTATTCTTTTTTCTGACAAAATAACGGTTAGTTATCATCACAAGTCAACTCTGTAATCATTCTTTTGGTTTACTTTTTTTGTCTCTTTTTTATCAAACTGTCGATTCTTTATTTCATATTATTATCTAGTTCGCCCCAGACTTGATTGTATTCGATTAATTGGATTAGTTAGTTGAAAAGTTTATCGTAGTTATGACGCAGCATCCGTTAGTTTTAATTTAAACTAATGGTATAGTTATAAAATGATAAATGATATCGGAATATATCATAAACATTATTAAAGGCAAAATATTTTTGAGTATCAAGATCTCAGAGGAGTTTTTCCGTCCAAATATACGCTCATTTTTCTCATTTAGTTCACTTTTTGCGAAAGTTGTAGAGTCTAGACTGAAAGCTCATTCAAAGTTTTAAGCTATTGCGTTTTGTTGCTTCTTCCCAAGGCACTTTTAATCTACTTAAGCTCACTTTCAAGTTTGCTTTTATACTATTTGGTTTCCTGTAACTATTCTCTTATTTGAGCTATTTTGCGTTGAGCCTCACTGTTTTCTTCTTGTATTCTATCTGATTTGCTCTTCAAAAGATGATATTCAGCTGTTATCTGATGCTTTTATATTTAAAGTTCTTGAAGTTAGTGTATTTTCACATTGATATGTTAGCTCATGCCTCGGATTTATTCCTATAAATATTTATTATTTTAAAGCAGCTGTTGGTAATCTTGTTGATTTTTTTGAATCTATAAATCTTTCTGCTGGCCTATTTTTTGTATAGTTTATTACTGCTGCTTTATTGTGCGTATTTGAGCATTAATTGATATTTTCTACTACTCATGCCTGGCTTACAACTGCTCTGTTTCTTTTTTGATTTTCTTTATAGTATTAATCAATCTTTATATTTCTCTTTACATTTACTATCGTTTAATATCATACTATTTTATGATGGCATCTTTATCTTATGTCATTTATCTTATTTGCTCTTGAATTTTATAATGATAGCTTTCTTTCTACCGAAGAAGCTTGTTATTAGATTCATCTAACTGGTATTGTAAAGATTTGTGTTCATCTTTTTATCTTTTTAATTAAATTTGTATCTTTTTGAGCTCTCTTGTTATCTATTAATTGACTTCATTCTTTTATTTTATTTCTTTTCGAAGTAGTGATTTTTAATGCTACTCTTTTTAAGATAAAAGCTTAGATTTATCTTCGAAATCGTTTTTAATAGCTTTTGATTATATTTTAAACTTTTCTTCTATCTATTCTCTGACTTTTTTAATCAGTTAATTTCTATACTATTCAGCTGAAAACTGCATCTTAATAAGTTCCTTATTGAGTGAACTTTTGAAAATAGATTATTCATTTCCAATGATTTTAAGTCTGCTGTTAACGTAATCAACTATATTGTTTAAATCTTTTCTAAAAACACCTAGTTTTACTATCACTAATTATGATATTTTTTTGATCTTGTATCTCAGAGTTTTATTTTATTTGAAATTTGATTCTTTTTGAAGTGTCTGAGAGTGTTCTATAGAGTGTATAATATTATTTTTTTTATCGATTTAAGTGTTAAGAACTTATATTTGCTGAGATTTTTACTTGATGATTTTTTTCATTTAGTCCAAGGCTGACTTATGTTCTTGTTTATGCATTTAACTCGACTATTTGTAAAAATTGCCTTACATTTAACTCTTTTTCAGTTGAGTTTAAAGCTAGTAATTATTTTTCTTCACATCTTGGAACTGTTTGCTTGCTTACTGATATCTTTATTGAATATCTGCCAAAAGATTCGCCTTTTCTTTTATTTATTGTTGCATGCTATTGATCTTGTTTTAAAGTGATTGTGAAACTAAAGATCCTTTCATTTCTAAGTCTTTATATCTGAACTACAAACTAGATAGCTCTTTGGAGGTCTGATTTAATTCAGTAGTTAAATTTTTGTTGTTACGCTCTAAATCATCCCTGTTTTGTAAAGTTTAGCTGATTTTTTTTGTCGCAATATCAAGTTCTTCACTTATTTTTTTAAATTTCCATTATTTTTATCTTAGTTAAGCTTAAATTTTGCTTTTTTCTTGCTCGATAGCATGATTATTTTTTTGAAGATTAGAGTAATCTTACTGATGCTGCCTTAGAGCTGTTTCATAAGATTAGAATGAACTTTTGCTTTTAGTTTCGCTGATTTTAAGCATACTATTGATCTGTTGCAATGAATTTACGCTGGCTTTCAGCTATTGATTTGCGTCTTATAGCTATTTGATTGTCTTTTTGTTGTCATTCAGAAGCTATTGCTTTTGCGCAAGTTATTTTTGAATGTTTTTTTGATTGATGTTCATTCCTGAGTGAGTGTTTTAAAACTTTTAAAGCTTTTGTTTCATTATTTATAGCAATTCTTATCGTTTGTTTAGCTAAATTTAGCACTATTGTAATGGCACATAGTTTATTTTATAGTCACTAATTTGTTTTTCCATATTTAAATTTTCTTACTTCCATTCTTGTATCATGTTTTAATAATAATTGCCAGTATTATCTTACACTTAAAGTATCTTGCTTTATAATAGCTTTTATAGGTAATTTGTCATTTCTTTGATTTTGTACTAGTGATCTTTTTACATTTTGTTTTTTTCTTTCTACTTCTAAAACTTGAAGTCAGCCAATTTTTTTTAATGTTATTTGATAAGATTTGCTATAGTTTTTTAATGATTTTTGTGCATATTGAATTCTTAATTTTTTTTAATTGTTTGACCATTTTGATTATTTCTCATTTGATTTATAACTGCTACATATTCCTATATTTTTTGCTTATACTATCTCTTTTTATTGTGATATTTTCTATTAAAATTTTATTATTGAGTTTTCAAAGCTTACTTTAGCTAATCGTTTTGAAGTTACAAACGCTTATACTTTTCTTGATAATACATCGCGTCGTCTTCATATTTCGTCAATAAATTCTAATTTTTTTTCATACTTTGTAAAAGAATCCTTAGTTCTTTGTTTTCTTCTTATAAAGTGGCAATTTTAGTTCGAAATTCTTATAGTATCTTTTCTCTTCGAAGCTGTTAACCTTAAATGGTTTATTTTTATTACTTAGTTCTCTTCAGTTATCTGTTCACACTATTTCTATCTTCCTCAAAAGTGATTCGCTCAGTATAACAATTTTTTTCAAGGTTGTCATTAGAATCTTTTAGTTTCAAATATTTGCTGTAAAGTTAATCGTAGGCACTTTTTAGATTGGCATTTTGAACATTGAGTGTTTTGAAACAATATTATACTTCTTAAGTGATACTTTCGTTGAATATTTATTTAATTCTTTCGTTAGTATGCATGCTCGTAGTGTCATCCTTGAGCATGGTTGATAAAATTTCATCATTTTTGATACGATCGAATACTTTTTCAATCGCACTTTCGAGTGTTCCGAGACTATTCTTAAAGAGGGAATGAAGGTGTTTTAGTTTTTCTGTATACGATGCTTCAAACTAAGTCCGAATCTTCTTTTAGAGTTCTTTTGCTTCTCGACTCTGCATAACAGTTTTAATTCAAATTACAAAAGGATAATATACTTGATATTATGGACTATCGTACTATGTAATTAGCATTCTGACACAAATATCAAATCAACTTGTGTAAAAAACTATTATTAAATAATTATTTATACAATCATATATCACTTGAGCTGAGCATTATTAGCTTCTATTTTTATTTCAATTTTTTTACTCTAGTTTTGCTTATTTTCTGAAAAAACGATTGACTTTTTATTGCTATTTTCAAGACCTAATTCTTTGCTATGTTTAAAGTAAATATTTTTATCATTTTATACATTATTTCTAGTATTTTGTTGCTAATTTTTTTGAAAAATGGTCGAAAGATAGATGCTTTAAGGCTTGATTCCTTATATTTTTGTTTACTTATTTTAAATATTATTTGAATTAGGAACAAAAGATATCAATTTATGACTTTTGGACCTTTAACCATTCAAAAAGCTATTATGTTGTCTTGGAATTGGCTAAAATTCAGGCGTTTAGTTTTTTTTGATGTATTGATTTTGTCCAAGATCTGTGCTTGAGAAATAGATATTATTTAAACTAGATTGCTAATTATTTTTATTGAAAGCTGGTATCCTTATGTTTTAGGAGTCTTTCTGATTGGAAGGTAAATCAAATTAACTTTTCTATCGCTGTTTTTTCGAAATGAAATAAGCCCCTCCATATTAATTGATGCACTCTAGTCTATTAGGAATAATGCCTTTGTGATGAATCCGAACATACTATTCCAATTTAATGAATGCTTATTTGAAATTCAATGCAGTACCTGATTGATAAATAAACTTTTTGACTGAAAAAACTTCAGGGTGATTAGCATGATCTATATTATCATCTATTATTTATATTATGTTTTTTACCATCTATTCCTATTCAATTTTTTTGCCAAAAGGATGTATTCTGCTTACATCTTGGCTAAGCCAAACCTTAACTACTCCTTAGCCCGTTATCCCTATAAAATCTTCTTCAACCACAAAGCAATTAATATAATCTTTGAGAATTTAGAAGCCTTTCAGACACTGATAGTACATATGTAGGTAGTCTGGATAAGGTATTTAGTATACATCTGCTAACGTCAAAGGAATTTCTTAGATATACGTCGAATGTTGATATGAATCAGCACACATATCCTTGGCGCTGATTACGTTTAAGAACTAAGATGCGACGAGTTGAGGATGATTTTTTCTTAAAATAAACATTTTTTTATGATTTTCAAAGTCTTTTTGATCATTTGAATATCTTCGGAACTACAGCAATCTACGGTTAGGATTTGTTTTGTTTTACCAAACTTTGTTGCCTGAAATATGTCTGGCTTCAGTCCAGTCAAGCGGATTGAATTTGTATTGATTGAGTTAATTGCCCATTTGAATGATATTTTGAATAAATAAATAATAAGAAATACATCACTACTTATTTACAGACACTATTAGTAAGTAAAATTTTATAAAATCAAAAAAAGAAAGCATTTTATCCCTTTTTTTGCTTATTTTTACGTCTGATTTTGTTTTGTTCTTCTCGCAACTGTCTTAAATCTGGTGCAAACTAACGAGCATTTTTCTACGCCTATTTTGCAAATTATGAGGCTACAGTATCTTTTTGCAAAAATTGATAGTTTTTCTTTTCGATTCCTCTATTTTGAATCGTAAGTTATATCTATGATAGAGTTTAGCGCTTTCGCTGAAGCAGACCGTTAATTTCCTTCAATATATTTTACTTTTAGAAAAGAATATCTCTTTAGTTTTTTATCTACTTATAGTTTTAAACTCTATTCGTGAATGATCGCTATCTTTTTCTTCGAGTTTGCTCTAAATTTTTAATTGAATTTCGGGTAGGCTCATTTTTCTATTAAATTTTGCAGTTTTCTTTAATATCCTTGTTTGATTGCATAGCTATGTGATTTTCTTGGCTTCTTTAATCAGTAAAAAAGACTTTTTTATCGATTTTTTAATCAGAAATTTGACGAAGTTTGCTTTTAAGTGTTCTAAATTTTTCTAGTGACTGTTATAAAGAAAAACTCATCAATATATCTATAGTTTATAGTCATATATTAACAAAAAAATATTTAAAACACTAATTTTTATTTTTTTTAACAAAATATTCTGTAGATTTCAAGAAATAATTCTTAATAATTGTTTTCAGTACATTTAGTTGCTGTTTGTTCGTAATTTTTACTTCTAAAAAGCGTAAAAATGCAATGATTTTGAGATTCTTTTAAAGAAATAAAATTTTTTTGTGTTTATCGTTTGATATGGTGCGACGCTGATAGAAAATAATCAATAAAAAGCTTCGATATATATATTTATTAGCCTATAGTATGCAGGAACTTAGCGATTCATAAGTATAAGTGCACCTATGTACGTTTTAAGCGTTCTTCTAAAAGGCACAAGTCAATATTCGCTTTCCCTCGGTGTTTTTTATCGACTGGAAAAGCATTAATGGCAAAAATAGTGTGGCGATGATCGGAAGAAAAAGAGCTTAGAAGTCAATAGTTATCTTTGACTAAAGTATTTCGATTACTACTGAAATGCTTTATCACAAGTCTACTCAGAAGTATCTCAAAAAAGAAGGGCTTTTACACATGAATCTGATTTCCAATAGCCGACCCGACCAAGTGAAACTGGTGGGAAGAATTCTAATCGATCTTTCTGAAGCCGCCAACAAAACCAACTATCAGGACATAATGACAAACAAACTTATGTACTGCTCTGTCGAGGCTGATCTTTCTTTTAGGATGAAACTGGTCAAAGCTGTAATAATTCAGATATAATTAAACTAATTGGATAAATCTTCTTTCAGGTAATATAGTTTTTACTTAGTGATTTGTATACTTTTGTGACGGGGGGAAACAAAAGTATGAAGCATACTAGCAGAAGAAAAATGGAGTTGATGGAAACATATTCTTAAAGAAGATTCAATGATTTCTAAAAAAGTACCTTACAAAAACCAGCTCAAGAATAGAAAGAACCCGCTTCAGTCAAATCTAATTAATTTATTTTGATATAAGAAAAACCTTAATAAAAGCCTCAATAGCATACTCCTGGCAGCTAAAAAGTTATAACCGTTTCAAGCTAATAAGCTAAAATTAACAACCTGCCTGCAGATTCAAGGCAAAAAGCTGAAAGTTAAAAGGGATTACGACTAGCTGAACCAATTGAAACAAAATAAACTAACGTAAATGGAGAGGCAGAATCTTTAACTTTAGTTATAAAGGAACAAAGAGATGCTCTATAAAAAGAATTGAATGGGCACAGAATACATATAAAGTAGCTGGAAACAAACATTCAAGAAATTATGAAACAAATTTCATAGGCTGAAGAAAAATCTTCATTAAATCAATCAAGATTGGTGTAGTCAGAAGCAATCATAGCTGCTTTCAAGTAAACTTAAAACAAAATTAAAGACTAGCATAAGGCTGAGCTCGAAAAAATCACTAAAGATAAAGACTAGTATATTTTACGCTTAAAAAGATAATATTAGACTCAAATAAGCTAAATACAGGTCAGTCTATAGGAAAAAACTAAACTTTTAAAGGAAACCTAGAATAAGATTCAATAGTTGAATCCAGATATGATTGTCATTATCAACTAGAGAGACTACCTTTTATAGGAAAACTAAAAAATGAAGAATAAAATAGCATAATTGTAAAAAAATACTAATACTGTTGAACCCCTAAAAATAGGAGTCTAAATAGAAAAACTAAACGCTGAGTTAGCCATGAAAAACTAAGCTTTAAATCATCTCAGCGCTGAACTGTAATCTAAAATATAAAGCCTGATGGACTCAAATCGCAAAGTCAAAGACTTGGAACTAAAGCTCAGCATAGGAAACGAACCTATTATTATGTAGATTCCAGTATAAATCAAAATAACTTAGTCTTTAAGCAAAAAATAATAGAAACCAAAGAACGAATAAGGTTTGATTGATGAATTTGACAGATTGGCATGCGAAAATAGAAGACTATAAATCGATAATCTTTAGCTCAAATAAAAGTTAGAGCGAGCCAAGAAGGAAGTGGAAAATTTAAGTAATGTGCCTCAGCTTTAATCCTAGCACAAATAGTCATAGCTCAGAAATGAACTATTTTTGCTTAAATAAAAATGTTAGTTACAAGAACTCTAAATAGAACAGCTAAAGACTTAAAACTCAACAATTCGTGGCAAAATAGATAGTTTGATAAACGAAAAAGAAGAGATAAAGTCCTCAAGAGACCAAGAATAAGCAAAGTTGAGAAAAATGCTCGATGAAAAACTGCAAAACTAACAGCTAAGCATATTAAAAGAAGAGCTTTATGCAGTCAAATAGTAGTTGTAAATATAAAGAGAGTAGATTCAAAAATCAAAGAAAATTAATAGTTAACTTAAACAAAAATTAGAAGAACTCACTCAGGAACTCTATAGACTAACATCATCTGATTCTGCAAAACAAGTAGTCAAATAATAAAAGTAAGGGCCTAAGGAAAATATATAATAAACGATTTAAAATAAGTAGGTTGAAGCTGTCAAACAATAAGTATAAGGATTCAAGTACAATACTTAACAAAAGAATTAAAAAAAAGAAGTTTAGGCTTAAAAAATACGACCAGCTCTTCAACCTTAAACATAATTGATTTCTCAATAGATTTAAAAAAAGAATTAATAGCTTAAAGAAGCATAAAAAAGTTAGTAGAAAATCTAAAAAGTAAACTAAGTAGAAGAAAAAAAAGAGTAACCAAACATTTTGTAAAAGCCTTAGAAGCACTAATTTAAATTTGACTAGCAAAACGGTATGACAAACTAAGAAATTTATCAGATGAAAGAAAAAACTGGACCAACTGAATAAGAGCATCAGGCAATCACTGACTAAAATGTAAGACTTCGATAAGAAATTTAATAAAATAACAGAAAAAATCAAGTTAAGTAACTGTAGCTGACATCTTTGATTGAAAAATTGAATCTTCAAATTAAATAATTGATGAAAAATAAGTAATAATCTGCGGCTGTTTTCTAGCAATAAATAAAAAATCTCAATAATTAGATTCAGCAGGTGAGGTCAGCTACTTCTTTAGCTGAAATGTAAGTAGTTCCCAAGGAATAGGTAAAAGTGTAAGAAATTGACAAACTACGTCAGTAACTTGGCAAGTCTCGTCAGATAATTTAAGAACTATAAGTGTAAGTCAATAAAAACACCAAGGCCATAGCATCTTCAGATCAATCTGCTTATGTAAAAGAACTTGAGCAAAGAGTCATAGGTCTATAATAAGATCTGAAAATAAAAGACGATATGATGCTCTAAAGCTAAAGACAGCTCTAAAGCGACTATAACTTAAAGTACTAGCTAGCTGAACTCAAGTAAAAAGACGGGTAACTATAAATTGCTTTAAAATAAAGAGATTAGATTATCAATTAAATGTAAGCGAATCGTTAGGAACTTCTCATTTAAATATAAAATCTGAACAATAAGAATACTGAATTAAACAAAATTATATCAGAAAATGAACATAAGTAAGTTAAAGAACAGCATATAGATGATAGCAAACAAATATCTTCAGAAAATCAGTAACTAAAGACTTAAATCTAGTCGCTTAAGTAGCAGTTAGTTAATATTAATAACTTCAATACCTAGCTAAGATCTGCCTACTAAGATAGCAACAACTTAAAAATAGCTAACTAAAAAACTATCTAATAGCTGAAACAAAACATAGCTTCTTTAGAACAACAAGTCTCCTTCCATCTATAGCAGTCGATCAATCGAGATCGAGCATTAAAACCAGTGCATTAACTCAACAAAAATGAAGAAAAAATAACTAATCATGTTACTGAAAAACCTGTTAATGAAGAAAAATTGGTGTAAATTCAGAGATTGAAAGATTAGCTTTAAAAAACTAAGAAAGAACTTTCATTCGAGAACGAACAGAAATTCTTGCTTTTCAACGAATTAGAATAGAAACAAACAAAAAATGAATAGCTAAACAGAGTAATCGTTGAGCTTCAGTAGTAGTACTAAAAAATTAAAAAAATAATGGCCTTTTAACTTAATAGTCCAAGCAGAGGCAGCCACATTCATATAAGAAACACAGCTAGTTAATACAATCCTTCAATAGTAGCAGCTCCGATGGTAGCAGGCTAGCCTAGTCTAGATGGAGAATCTCCTACTAAACTTAAAGGATAGCTGGGATTCGAGAGCAAAGATAGATTGTAGACTCAAGTTGGAACATAAACTGATTTGTAAATGCTGAGAAGTTAAATAAGACTACTCAAAGAAAATATTTAAAAATAAATTAATATTAGCAAAGAACTCAAGTAAGCAAACAATATCTCTGATAAAAAGTATCAGAATTTGTGTCTACAACATTAAATTTGTTTGTAAGAAATCGCACAGTTGAAAATTTAGTGTGAAAATTAGATTAAGCAAAAGCATATATTATAAGACTAACTATATTCTGAACAACAGAAAAATAGCAACTTGAAAGATGAGCTGACCTTATTACAAAATAATCACTAGAATTTGTTTAAATCTCAATAATAAAATCAACAAAACGATAAAAACATTAATAGATAAAATGATTTTGGTGCTAAGCCTGATATTGAAAGGCTACCTGCTGAGTAACTTCCAGTTTAGTAATAACAAAAACTTCTCAAAGATGGATATGATAAAGCTGCTTTTCCACCTTTATAAGTGCTATAAGAAAATAAAATATAAGCTAATCTTGATGCAAAGCTTGATATTGAAAAGCTGCCTACTGAGTAAATTCCTTCTTAGTAGCAACAAAAACCGATAAAAGATGAAACAAGCAAGCATTCTTTGAATTCTGTATAAGTCTTACAATAAGATCCAGTCAAATAAACTAAAAAATAAGTGTAGATAGTCGAAGACAAATAGCATCCAAATAAAATAACAGTACTTGAAGAAAACATCAGAAATTTATAAAAGTTACTACAATAACAAATCGAAATTAACCAGTCTAACATCACTATCAGCTAAAGAATATCAACTTTAAATGAAATGGAAGAGTTAGCCGGTCAACTTCGAGGCTAGCTTTAGTATCTTCGTAACGAAAACTAGGACCTGAAAAAACATAAAGATAATCTCTAAGGATTCTCACAATAAAATCAAGAACTGATCAAAATTAATTAATAGTATGCCAAATAAAGAGCAGAATGGCAATAAAAATTGCTTGCTATATAAAACTTACTATCACTCAATACCAGCAGATATGCAAATTAGAAGTAAGAGATGGAAAAACAAGTGCAAACTTTGATTGGATAAAAAAGTAATCTATAAGCATAAAGATAAATCATCGTGAAGAAATCTCAGCAACGAACAGGTATGTAATCAAGCCGATAATTTGAAGAACTTAAAGAAAAATATCAAGTTTTGCTTCAATAACTATAACAAGCTAAAGACTAAAGACTGAATGAGCTATAAAAATCAGCAAAACTCCAAGAAGAAGTCAATCAACTGATCCAAAAACAATCCAACAAAGAGTTATAGCTTACCGAAATAGTAACAATCAAGGAACAGTAGCTAGAAGAAGCTAAATTCAATATTCATCAACTTAACGATCAGGTTTAAGAGTTCAAAACTCTTATTCTTTAAAGATTTAATGGTCAATAACCTGCAAAAAGTGAGAAAAGTGATAATTATAAGCAAAAATATGAAGCTCTTTGTAATCAGTATCATTTGATTACCTGCTAAAAAGAATAATCTGAACAAAAACTTGCTTTCAACGAAAAATAAATTTCAGCTCTCAAGGGTCAGCTACAGCTACAGAGCTAACAAAAATAACTTAATGGTCAACTTGAAGATCTCAGCTCAGAACTCTAAAAATTGCAAACACAACTAGCCTAAAAAGTTGAGTAACTCACTGTGTTTGAAGATAGTTTGGTACAGGCCGAAGAGGATCTATAAAAAACTAAAAATGAATTGGAATAAAAACGAAAATTATATGAGGAATCTTAAGAAAAAAATAAAAAAATAATTTTGTAGCTGTAGAAAGCTCAATAACTTATTCGTGATTCTAAAAATAAATAGGGGGCTGAAACTAACAAAAAAAATATGTTGACTGACACTTTAAAAAAATAAATATAAGAAAAGCAGAAACAAAATGCATCACTTTCTGAAAAAATAAAGCAAAAAGACAATCAAATTATTTAGCTTACAAAAGAAATACAAAAATATAAAGATCAAGATCAACAAAAAGAAAAAACTATCAAACAATTAGCTGAAAAAGAAAAACAGATGAAAGAGACTTTGAATCTGATTTAAGCTGAATCTAAAAAATTGATCTAATCATTGAAAGAGCGCGTTCAGAATGAACAGATGTACTACAAGAAATATGTCTAAAAGGAACGAGAATGCAATAGACTGACTGCTAATTTTGCAGAATTGAAAGAAGAATATATTCAAAAATAGATAAGGAATAGCGTTAATCAAGACGAAATGAGCAATTTGAAGATACAACTTCAGGGAAGACAACAATCAGCAAACTAACAAAATGCTTAAGAAAACAACACAGGCACTGTTGACTACAATAATCTCATTAAATTCAATTAGCAACTCAGAAGCAAAAATCAAGAACTACTTGAGCTTCTTAACGCCAGATCGAATGTCAGCATCTAAAACTAAAAGTTAAAAGCGGAGATCAGCGATCTTAATCATAACATAACATAATTGAGCACTCTGATTGAGAATATGAGATCTTAGATGGAATTCAATAACAATTAGCACACATCCAGACTACAGCTTCTCACTAAATAAAAAGCTAATCTTTTGTAAGAAATAGCAGCTATTAGCAAAAAGGCTTAGTAGGACCAAAAAGCTGCCAGATAGTCAAATAATAGAACTTTTGAGAAACTACTTGCTTAGAAAAATAACGAAATACAGGAGCAGGCTCAAGTGATTGTCAGCCTCAAAGATAAAATCAACTCAAAGTTAGAAAGCGGTGGAGAAGCTGAGCCCACAGAGTCAGTTAGCATTTTGAACGAACAGATCATGGACTTGAATAACGATATTCTTGAAAAAGAACACTAAATTAGAAAATTAAAGTAATAGCTTAACAAAAAAGTTTAGCAAAAGGTAGCTTCCGTGCCTTAGGTGCCAAGTCTTCAGGCACCTGCATAAATTTCTAACAAAAATGACAAACTTACAGTCAATTATACAGATTTATAGAACTTATGCGGGTAGATCAAAAAGGCTTGCAACAATCGCCGACAACTGTAAGAATCAAAGGGTCTTTTTAGCGCATTCGTTCATAAATACGAGCAAGTTTAATAGAAATTTTCTTCCCTGACGAACGAGGCTGGGTGTATCCAAGAGAAAGCCAGAATGATATCAAAATAGATGCAAAAAGTTAAAGCTTTCGTGATAAAAAGTCAAAGCAAAGGAATGAAATAAAAGACTGACCTATTAGCCCTGCTGAAACCATGTGAAAAAATGGCAACTGAGTTGGTCAATTTGTCAGAAACTCTCAGCGATCAATAATCTGAAGCCCAGAACATCTTTTGATTTGACTATTTATCACAAGAATTAATTGATGATTGTATGAATGTTGGTATTAATTTAACTTATATTGATGGAAACGTGTTGAAATATCTAATAATACTAGAATATGCCAGCTAAGATAAAGGAAAACTAATTTGATCTCGTCAACTATGATTTTTCAATCACACCTATTAGTATTCGCTTCAGTAAGGCCAGACCAGGTCTCTACAAGCTAGAACTAGAAAAAGGTAAATGTATTTTGATTCAGGATGTCAGCTCATTGCTCCTCTTTAGTAAAAAATATCGATTTCTAAACTTAATAATCATCTGTTTAAAAACCGTCAAAGTCTTAAATTTCAGCTGCTCAAGGCCACGCAAATGAATATGCAGTGGAGTCTGTACGATATTGGCTCAGATTAGTAAGTAAATGTAGCCTTAATACCCGTAAATATAGGTGCAGTGTGGGCAAGATACCAAGAAGACTTAAAACATTATGCAACATAATTCAATACAATCGTTCACAAAAAACAAGTCGGAGAACCATTATTAGAAAGTTTAAAAAAACTGAAACTGTAGGCAAACAAACATACTCAATACGTTACTTCGCCAACTCGCGATTCAAGCATTCAAATTGAATTCAAAATAGATATTATTAGCGAATATGACAAAATAGCATAAAAAGAATAAAGTCTATCTGCACTTAACAGGTCTAAAATATAGTCAAGAGTATCAACTCCTAAATCTAAATCAGTAATAAATTCTTTTCCTTCAGCGATATAAATATCAGAAGCTGCGGATAATCTTTCGAATGTTCACTATGATCAAGAGCTGAAAGTTTAATCGTTCATTAAAGAAGTAACAGAGTAAGATAACAGTTAGAAATTTTAGTTTAAGACATTTGATTTTAAGAAAAACAAAGCTAAACCAGAGATTAATATCCCAGAGAATATCCCAGCGTAACCTAAAGAACAAAAAGAACTTGCTAAGTTGTAACACGTAGCATAAGAATTTCCCATCGATAATGAGATCTAGAGTAAACAAGCCGAGAGAAATCCTTACTAACAACATGAAAATGAAGCTTAAACGCCCATATAAGTTAACTAATAATGGCCAAGGAAATAGTTCAACCAAACAGAGTCATAATTTTCAACTATCCCCAGTGCCAATCTATCTCATTAAGAAATAGTGTAAACCAAATAAGTAGTTTAAACGAGCAATAAACTCAGATGGATTTTCGCGGGTCTTCTTTTGCTTTTTTTACTCATTTCATGTGCCATGATTCCCAAACTCAAAAAAAGCCTTAATCTAAAAAAGAAACCCCTAAAAAGACCATCGTAAATAAAAAAGAAGACAGTTTAGAGTGTAGTTCCATCTTCTTCAGTAAAAGCTAAAAAAGGAGCTAAGTGATGATGTCTAAAATATAATTATAGCTAACTAACAATCAATGTTGAGTTCATTTTTTTTAATATTTAAATTTAATATCCATTTATAGCCGAAGCTGATGGAATCTGAAAACTCTCCGTAATTTTGTTCTTATTCTAGTCAACAGTATCAAGATTTTTTGGTGATTCTTACTCAAAAAAGGACCTAGATAGCGAACACTATAAAAAATAAAGAGAAATGCGAGGCCACCATTGCAGAAATTTAGGAAGAACTTAAGAAGCCAGTGGTTTCAGCATAGTCGCTAGCGCAGTCCTTCAGTAGTCAGATCGGAAATATTTCTGAGTATGTGAACGAGATCAGCTAGCTCGAGAGACATCTTGAGTCAGAAGAAAACGTCTACGTGGCAAATCTATAACAATATTAACAATAATCTTCGGCTGCCTAAAAAGAATTAAAAGGAATAAATATTCAGTAATTGCAACAGGCTCCTAATAACGAAACAAAATTGGCAGACATCGAAGCTCAAACAAATGAGATTAAACAGTAGATTTATAATTATATAGAAAAATTCAAAGATAGCTAACAGCAATAGAGTCTGTTAAAAACTAGACAAATATTGATGAAAAGAAAAGCGTTGAATTAGAGCAAGAAATAAAAACGTTAAAATAAAGAATAAACTCAACCCAAACATCTTCAAAGAGCTAATAAGTTGCTAAATTGTAGACTGAGCTTCAAAATGTTCATAAATAATTGCAAGAAACAAATAAAAATTTGACCAATTAATAACGAAAAATTCAAGAAAATAAGTAGACTTTGAGTAAAGAGATAAATGCTCTTAAAAAGCAAGCGTAAACCTTGAAATCTTCAGTAAAAACTTTGTAAAGTCAAAATAAACAGCGTAACGCTTCTTTGAAAGATTTAACTCAACAAAAATCTAATGCTCCAAGTCTAGAGGATTAAATCAAAAGATTATAATCAGCGAACAAAAGTTTATCTCAAGATGTTAGCAAACTTACTCAAACACTTGAAGAAAAGAAAAAAGAGAGGGAGCAACAAAAAAATCAGGCAAAAGTTGAATCGAAAAAAGGTAAATCTCGATTCTAGAATGAAAGAAAATAATTATAAAGCTAAAACGAGATTCTTCAGAACGAGTTAAAAAGATAACAAAACAAACTTGATCAGTTACTTAAAGTGGCTAAATCTTATGTTTCTAACGATAATCTTCAAATACTACAAAAAGAGTATGACCGTCATAGATCGATGAAGGGCGGAGATTTGAGCGCCGAGGAGTCAAAACAAACAAAACTGTTAAGAGAAAAGCAAAGTTTGCAATAAAAAATTGAGAATTTGCATAAAGCTAAGGCATAAAACGAGAAATAAAAGAACGCTTTATTGAATCAAGTGAAGTCCAAGGGAGACGAGCTAGTTCGATAAAAACTAGAAAACGATAAATTGATTAACAAAATAACAAACAAGCTGAATGAGTTTATGAAGGAATATCCTGACCACGAGAAGCAGAAAGAGGAAGACCAAAAGGAAAAGCAGAGAGTCAGGGCAGAGTAAAAGTAAAGGGCAAGAAAGATTGAAAAAGAACAGAAATATACGCTTAAAAAGGAGCAGTTGCGCAAGGAAGCTGAGCAGAAACAGTAGGAATAAAACAACAACGACTTGGGAAAAGGGTGGCAGCAAGGCTAAAACTAGGCTTCGGTTTAGTCCTCCATTTTCAATAATAGCCAGTTCAGACTAGCCGCAGTCATCGTAGCCATCCTAGGAATCACCTATCTCACCTTGGGTTGATACATTGAATCATAAAATTATTAAATCACTTTGCAGACTATCTCAGTAACAATAAATATATACTATTCTTAAGTCAATCATAGATATCATCATTTATAAAGACAATCAGGCATATTTTTCATTCTAAAGTAGACTAATATCGTTTTTGAGTGATTCTATTTGAGTTCTGTAGAAATTGTTTTAATGCTGAAAATGTTGGCTGCGATCTTCTAAAGCTTAAAGTTATTGTTGCTTATATAATATCTAAAGAATTAAATCCTAGTTGTTGTGAGATGAAGATTGACTTTATGAAGCCTATTTTAATTCAGATTATTTTTGCATAGTCAAATATAAAGATATGATTTAATAAAATAAAAAATCAAATTTTAATGTTTTTAAAGCTTATCATATATCCCGATGTTTTGCTTTAAAACTTTCTTTAATAGTAAAATATTTTCGAAATATTACATATAATCATAGCTTTTTCTTTATCAAAAACATCTTTCTTTCTATCATAAGATTCAGTTTGATTTTTTTGTCTTTTAAATATTATGACTAAGTCATAAGATTCTATGAGGTCTTTAACAAATTTAAGCTCTTTAGCTACTATGCATTCTGCTGAGTACTGAGCTTTTCATTTTTAACACTAGCTCTAGATAGACTTGTTTTTTGACCTATCGATTGAGCGTATTTCTATTTGAGATTTAGATAGAAGTCTTACTTTAAGTTATCACTAAATTTATCTTAAATTTGTGGATCGAGATTTATTTTCTGAATATGGCAAAAATTCAAAGCTTTTTTACTAGCCGCAAGCTATTGATACCTATTATTTTGACTAAATTTTCTGTGGCTACTCATGGATAGCTGTTTGAATTCAATAATTGACTGTGATTTTCTAGATTTATTTTTGTCTTGATCATTTTTTGATATTTATCTTTTTCTTAACAGCTGAGCACTTTTTTGTCTTTGTTTTGATTGATTAAACTTAGTTGCTTTATCTTATTGATTATTTTGAATAAAGCAAATGGTGTTTCTGCTGATCTCGATTGCTAATGATTGCTTATTGAAAGGTTGAGATGACAAAGGTCGATTTTTGGGGATTTGTCTGTAAAAGTTAAAAGGAACAGAGCTCTATTCGTAGTCCCAGGGTTCTATTTATTAATCCATTTTGTACCAATGGCTCATTTTATGACTAATAAAACACTTATATAATTATTGAGTATTCATTGTTGGTCATTACAATCAATAAAGTCATTCTAAAATCTTATCAAATCTTTAAAAAGATGTAAATGACATTCACATGATAAATATGCAAAAAAAATCGTAAATTCTTGAGTAATATTTGTTTGTTTTACTAACATTTTTGCTACAAAATCTAACGAATCTAACAATATTATTGTTATATGTGTTTGATTGTTCAAAAATATTTAAATTTTGTAGACGATTGATAGTAAGATTAAGTTTGATTTTATTCCGCTGAGTATAACTGTATATAATTATCTGAAGCGGCAATGAAAAGCAAATGGTAGCTGAAGGATTTCAAAATATGTTTCGAGCCTACCAGTATCAAATTCGTGCATCAGGAAAAGAACACATACAAAATATACCTGTAAAAACGTATTTGTGGGTGGATTAAGTGGTGCAGATGATCGGATAGATCGACAACATCGACCCCCGTTTCAACAAAATAATCAATTTTCCTCTCGAAAACAAGCCCATCACTTTCAGAATGATCAGTCTAGACGACTCTGATTATCAATTAGCTTTGTTTCGAATAGAAGATAACTAGCAATAGGTCTTCGTATAACGCATCGATTTTAAACTCAAGCCTTATATCAGTCAGTACCTGAAATAGTTCAACTAATTGAGCAAATAGTTGTAAAAACAAACAAGAAATAAAGACATTTCTAGTACTTCTGAAGTCTGGAAGGTGCTGCGAAACAATTTTACAGTCAATAATTTGCTATCTATGACTTAGTTCTATAAAAGCAGCGTCACTTTGAACTTCAAGTTTTATCTTGTCAACGAGTACGACTAAATGATCGAGAGGGCTGAGCAAATATAAGAATTCAAAAAAGAAGTAAGAGAAACGACCAAGTAGATACTTTCAAAGTCATCTACTGTCGGTAAGCACTGCGTTACATAGATCCTGTTCTGATAGACCGTATTCTTCAAGAACTAGCCATTATGGGCGAGCTGACAACAGTGTAGGACTCAGATTTTAAAGCCAAAGGACTGAGAGGGTAGCTGCCTCGATAAAGGTTGCATGAATTTCACAAAGATTTCATATAAAAAATAAAGAAAAAAGTTAATAACAACTAGATGAGTGCTTTTGATGATAATGACGCACTTGAAAATATCCCTTAAGGAATGGATCTTAAAATTCCACCCAAAAACAACAAAGCTAACTCAACTTTAAGCATCATAAGTAAGCTAATGCCTACTGTTGCGTCTAACAGCACTAAGAAAAAGTCATCATTGAAAAATTAGACCAAGATAATTGAAGAAGAAAAGCCGATAGTGTCATCGATAAAAAAGTAAAGCGCGAAAGAGTCTCATGAATTAAAAGAACCTAAGTTATCATTAGAGCCTCAATCTAAATCTATAATAGAGCCTCATTAAATTTAAATAAACAATATTCATAACATCCTACGACCTCTGAGGGATAGTGTTTCGAAGTAAGTAGTTTATAATAAAAATCAACCGGATCAAAGCATCAAAGAGAAAAATTAAATTTCAAGTTCCATATTTGCACCTGTTTTGCTAGTACTAGTAGCAATATCGCTTATTTATCTTCTGATGCATCCTCTGTCTAAAGCCTGATTTATCTTCATTCATATCATATCATCAACTTTAGTATAAAATAAAGCAAAAAAAAGAACATCATAACTGTGCTAAAAATATCATTTTATTTTATTTTCACTCCAGAATTGCTTTTTTGAAGTCTGACCAGTTAATGAAGCCATCTCCATCGTCATCAAGTTCTGCAATCATGCCGGCAGCTTCTTCGGGCGTTAGCTACATACCCATTTTTTAAGCAGCTGCCAATATTTTTTGTGCATCAATATCTCCTTTATTATTCGTATCTATTTGCTTGAAAGCTCCTAGAATTTAATTTTCTGTGGGCATAGGCCGCCTTCTAAATAATCCAATTCATACGCGAGGTATATTTGTTTGTATTAATTGAAATCTATGTTTCCATCGCCATCCAGATCGTATTAATTTATGATATTATTTATTTATTGTGGCGATGGATGCATTCCTAGCATCCTCATTGCTTTTGCCAACTACTAAATTACACTAAATTCACCTCGAAGCTTATAGTTCCGTCTCCGTTTATGTCGAATTTGTTGAATATTTTACGGACGTGTTCGAGCTCATCGCGCTCCATTATGTCGCTCATCTACATATTCCAATCTCTTGAATTATATACACAAACCAATTTATATCAAATTTAAAGCAAAACAGATGAAAAAATGAAAAAATAAATACGTTAAGTAGCATCATCGCCTTACTATTCGGGCCACGAACGAACGGAATCGCTGAGATGGCACTGCAGCTCTCAGGGGTGCTCTTGTGATTGGATAAACGATCGAAGAAAGAGGTGTTTTGTACGAACAGGGTTATATTTCTTGGTCGGCCTTTTGTTTTTTAACAGTGGGTACTATTCTGGTGCGATAATTATTTTCTTTTTCAGTCGGCTAACGGGCCGTCTTTAGCACCTGAGGAGTAAAATACTTTTGCTCATGCAAACTAAAATCTATCTTTCTAGCGCTTCTGTTCTTATTCGTATTCTAAAGGGCTCGTCTTGGAGTTGATATTTCTTTGATAAGATCTTAGGCCTATTCTCCCCAGGCATCCATGATCCACTTTGTTTTGTTGCGATTAGGAGTCAAAGCTGTTAAATATTTTTAATGACTATTGTGAGTATTGCTTATCATTCTTAGTTACTCTTAAGCGGTGTTTTCTTTAAACTAGGTTTTTTTAGAATATTTTATTTGCATTTAAATATATATACTTAACACAATAAAATAGTATATCGTTTTTCCTTAAAAAATCATGATCAAAATATTAACTTTTTACGCAATTTCGATAAAGAAAATACGTTCTAGTGAGATTAAAATTTGTTAATTTTTTTAATTTTTAACATATTGCAATATCATATTCATTTTCTACGATAGTAACTTGATTGAATAAGATCGCTACTGCTTGAATTGAGCTTCTTAATGCTTTGTCTCTACATATTTTTTGCTTTTTGGAAGTATTCTTCAGCTTTAGTCTGGTTAGCCTTTACGTGACGTCCCTTCATATGAACAAAAATACATATTTATACATATTTCCCAAGTGAATATAAGCCTAGGGAAAGCCATAGTTGCATGCTTCATAGTAGCAATCAAAAGCTCTTTAGAAATTGGGGTTTAAATCATCACCTCCTTTTTCGTATATTTAACTAAATGATCGATGAGGTACCCTAAGGGAATCAAAGCTTCCTTGTTAGACTGAGCAACTTGTTTCAAGTAAGTGACTGCCTTGTTGAGATCGGGTTCTACTCCGAACCCTACTTTATAGCATTCTCCTAGTTTCAGTATAGCTCCTTCATGTTTCATTCCGGCTGAGATGGTGTAATACAAGAAAGCTATTTGAGGTTGTTTGGGTACACCGTAGCCTTATTCATACATGATTCCTAAAAAGTAATAGGCTTCAGGGTTTTCTTAGTCTTTTGCGATTATTTCTCTACAGTATTTGTTTAGCTAAACAAGAGTGTCTTAATTGCACCTTTGAACTTCGTTTAGCATCATCTATACGTATAAGATTCGACCTTAAATGTCTCCTTTTTAGGCTGCTCTCTTGATCAAAACTCGAGCCTTATCATTGTCCTATTTAACTAGCTTCCCTTAATAGTAAATCAAACCAAGATTATGCAAAGATTTCACGTATTATGCTTCTGCGGCTTGCTATAGATATTGCAAACATTTTTTCTAATCTCGATATTTTTCATTACTGAAATAGAAAGTAGCCAAGTTGTTGAGTGCCCTCGGGAAGTGTTTCTAAGCTGCTCTTTGATAGTATTTATAGGCTTTGTCGAAATCTGGAGCGAGAATAACTTTGTTATTGTCTTCATCCTAGAGCCCGTATTCGTATAGATAGCCCATGTCAGTTGTAGCTTAAAGATGTCCCTGTGCGCTGGCTTACTACCACATCTTTATATATTCATAAGGTTTTCCATACAGTCCTCTTTAATTTAGAGATCCCAGCCTGTATAAGGCTTAGTAATTCTTTTTTCTGTAGCCTTGCTTGTAGTACTAAATAGCTTTGTTTAGATCCTTGTCGACTATTGTTCCTTATTCATGCAAAATACCAGCTATCCACTAAGTGTCCGGGAGCTCACGAATAAGTTTTTTCGCTATGTAACCGTTAGGACATACAGAAACTGCCTTCATTAACTCACACATAGATTACATATTTTTATAAGCATCGTTATCCTTTCCCAGAGACGTGACTGTTTTGGGATCATCCTCGATGACTTTTACGGATTTGACTTTGCTTCGACTCTCGGATCCTCGATTCTACTGCTATTAGTATATGGCAATTATATCGTCTCTTATCTGCTTGTCTTGGAAGGGTCTGATGACCTCAAATATATGCTAATATCCAGCTAGTCTTTTGAATGAATTTTACAGTTGTTTTTAACTTCCACCTGACCCACAAAAAAAAGAACTCCCTTTGCTCAAAGCGATTAGTTATTTTTCAAACTAGTTCAGAATGGAAGCCATGTTATCTATTACTTTATCGACCTCAGCAGGCCATTTGTCTTCAGTTTTACTCATCGTATAGTTGAGCTATCTTATGACTCTTACATAGTTTTCTTTTTTATCTTTGTTGACTTCCTTTCCTTCGCCTAACTTCTTTTATATCCTTTCAAGAGTTTCTTTAACACCTTGATAGTGCTTGGATTGAGGCAGCCATGCTAAGTCTTATCGTTTCGCTCTCATTTAAATTCTGATTATAAACTATCAAATCAAACTGATTCTTATAAAATATTTAGAAGAAAAAGACATTTTTAACCTAAAAAGAAATAATAAATTTTTGTGTTTTTTAAAGTTTTTTTGATGAAAATGATGCAAATATGAAAAAAAACTCTATCAAAATATATAGTAAATTATGAGTTAGGTTAGAGTTAGATTGAACTATTATTATGAGTATTCTAATAACTAATTTTCCATAAGAATGAAAAGAACAACTTCCTCGAGAATTCTAGAGAGACAGCGAGATTCTGGGTTAAAAAAGGCGCCTTCAAGAGATAACTTTCCTACTTCAAATAATCACAATTTCCACTACACACAATCAGTTATCGAACAAAAACGCACCAAGGAAAACAGTTCCATCCAGCAGCTAAACTAATTTTACAAAACTTTTGATTGCGACAAATTCATAGATTTTAGCAAGCCGACCAGCAAACAAGTACTAAGAGTACTTCAGGGCAGACCTTAGACCAGCAAAGGGTCAAGAAAATGTGAAAAATGGCTGGGAACATGGAAGCCTCAGACTAAAGAATATTGCTATCCTGAATATTGCAAGGAAAAAGCAAATTAAAAAATAGAAGAAAGCTAGTCTGCTGATATTTAAATAATCGTTACGAATTTTAAGCGTAGCAAAGATAAATCTGGGTGCTTAAGAAGCAAGTTTTAGACAGATCTTGATGATTAGTTTTTGCAACTTTTTGCAGAATGAGGCTCATAAGTGATACAAAAATGTTGATAATACGACAAAATTGAGCATAAAAATCTTGACTTTTATAAAAAACATATATAAAAATCATTTTTTTAAAACTTGAACATTATCAAGCAAATATTTGATCTTAAAGTCAGAAATTTCGATATTTTTATCATATTTTTATTGTTTTTATTTAATATTTATTTGATATTAAGCATATATTCATACCTCAGTTAATATTTTACAACAGCCAAAATAAATGATGGTTATTAAGGCGCTTTTTAATATGTTTTTAATAATAATTTTTAATGAATAACTAAACTGAGATGCTAACAAACTAATCGGCATTTTTAGACAAACATCTATAATAACCCTCAACCCCAAAAAAGAAGCCAAAGTATCCAGGGGAATCACCTCGTTCAGTCAGAAGAGTAAAGTCAATAACAAAAATGGTATAAAAATAATCTGCAAGTTTAATCTACACAGTTCTAGTACTAGTGTGGGTAGTGGTCGTATCAGGCATTCTTTTGATGACTCTGCAGACTAAAATAAGTAATATTTAAGCTGAATCGATTCGTGAGATTGATCTCTGTCGTATTGAGTACCAGAAGAATCGGTAAAAAAAACTTAATATAGTTGCAATGACCCGGTAAAAGGATTGATAGTGTTCTGTCAATAAAAGATGACCTGCATGCAATAATAAGTAAGCTCGCTTGCTCAAAGAAGAATCAAATATGTAAAATTAGCAGGAGAAATACTGCAGTAGTTTGCAAATGGAGCTGGCTTAGCAGGTATTGCCTTGGGGGTTTTGCTACTATGGATGTGTCTTAAGCAAAGAGGAAAAGAAAAGTCGATAGTTACGATGTAGTTTTTTGACTAAAAAACAAATGATTGAATTGAGTTGATAGAGTTAAAAAGAGAAACAGATTAGATCAAACTTGAAAAAATTTAGTATTTTTTAAATGATTTAGAGTTGAATTGATAGATAGCTTTATCTAAGCTTCTATTTAAAAACACAAAAACAAGGAACTAATCTTTGAGTTTTAAAATGTTTGATATTCTTAAAACATTTTTAAATGAAAACCAACTTGATAAAATAGTGCAGATTTAAGATTAGCTATCATCAAGCAATTTTTTTCGAAGAACAGTAAAAATTTAGCAAAGTTGATATCAGGGATTTGAGAGTGTTAGATATAAAAATGAAAGGTTTGTATAGTTTCACTATTCTTGTCAAGATGTTATGATTTTGAAAAAGAAGAAAGAAGCTTTTGGAGTGATATGCCTAAAATAAATTCAGCGTGATTGAGTCCTGCATTATACAGTATTATATCACAATAATTCGCTCGCATGGACAACGACTCTCCAGGTACTAGAAGGTCTAGATAGGAAAATCATCAAGTAATCGTAATAGAACCGGCGAAGCTCAAGCGCGAATCCCCATACACAACATTTTGCGGCATCTGGCTCTAGAGCCAACAGATGGATAATCTCTTTTCCCGGGCACGTGGAATCGTCTCAGGGCAAAAGGACCCCTCGAAATCAGTACTTAGCTGGCACCCGTCACTAATGCTTCATATGAACTGCAGCATCAAGCACATGCCGTCTTCGATTCCAATAGGAAGATTTGGTTAGTCGAAGGCTAAAACGATAAGATTAACTACTAAATCCTCGGCATAGTCGTAAGCAAGTAAAACGGGGCTCGTGCCATTCAGCTTCCCAACAGAACTAACAAAATTGTAGCTGGCGTAGTTGACACCAATCAGCTTCTAAATCTGTTCTCGGAACCTATTCCAGGAGCAGCCAAAAAATTAACAATCAACCTTAAGTCTTCAGCTAGCATTCCTTTTATAAGTTTGGTCACTAAACAGGGAGAAAACGTTGCTCTGAAGTCTCCCGTCAAAGGTTCTGAAAGAAAGCAGCAACCAGCAGAGTACATTCTACACTCAAAGAAGAAATCTTCAGGCGAATAGATTTAAGTTCGAAGGGAAAATCTGGCATGGGCCGATGATCGAACAGGTACTGTCATCCATCAAGGATCAGACATGACTGATCTCGCCAAATTTAAAGATATACTTTTCGCCCTTAGAAACGATTTAGATGGAAATCGAAAAATTTAAGTCTCAGGCTCAGAAAGAGAAAATCTTTAAAAAAGATTAAGACTCTTGTAAAAAGAGATAGACGGATTGGAAAGAAGAAAAATCAGCTACACAAGCAAATAGACTGATGGAAGCAGATTTTTGGATTATACTACTATTTTAAGTGAAAAAGAAAATTAAATAATCGTTCTCAGTAAAAAAATATAAAATTATGAGCTGAAGCAGTAGACTTCAAGGCAAAAGTTCGTAGCGATTGCTAAAGAAAATTAGAGGTTAGTTCATGTCTTAGAAACGCTTGAAAATCCTAGTGTTACCAAAGAATAAATCAAAATTTTGATTTTATCTCAAGCTGATACTGTAAAACTGAACAAACAGCACTAAAAAATGAGAGAAAGAGTTGAAGCTTCATCTAAATTAATGAAAGGACATCTTGAATAGCTGAAGTCGAAAGGAGTAACAGTTAAAAATCAGGAATAATTGCAGAAATTGGCTAATTAAAAAGCATAGATTGATGTGATATGGCAGCAAGGCGTTACCAAGATATTGGACAAAAAGCAAAAGATTATCGAAGTGCCTTTAGAGGACCAAAAAACAAGACAACTTATCAGACAAATGGGCTTGGAATTACAAAAAATATACTCCAAATACCCCAAGGTCAAGAACTAGTCAGACCCTCTTTTCGTTTAGCTGATTAACAAAGAAGTTGTGACAACAGTTGAAAACGATGGTCTGAGCAAAATAACTGACATCGTTAGAGTTATGCCTTCTGTGGTACGAGTGTAAAATGTATATCAGTATAATCATGAGTAACAAAGAAAAAAAGAGTTCCATATGAGAGTACTTTTGAAGGCCCTTCTTGAAGAATTTGAAACAATCAAAAAGAAAACAGGTGTAACTGCATAGATCGATGAAGGTGTCATTCACATGATTCATTAATAAATAGGAGATGGAGTTTAGGTCGACAAAATTCTAAAAACTTTCCAGGTAAATCAGAAAATAGTCGAAGTTCCTAAGATAGTTTAAAAAATAGTAGAAAGAACGATTGAGGTGCCAACTGTAGTGCCTATTTAGAAAGTTGTCTAAAAAGTTATATAGAACACTAAAATTGAGTAAGTAGAAAAAATAGTGCATGTTCCTTTTGAAGTCATAAAGTATGTGGACAGAATACAGTAAAAAATAGTATAGGTATAGAAAATAAAAGAAAAGATAATATAGGTTCCTAAAATAATATAAAAAATTGTTTAAAAAAGAGTTTAAGTGCCTAAAATAGTGTAGGTGTAAGTCCTCAGAGAAAAAATAGTCTAAGTTGAAAAACCAGTAGTCGTATAGAAAATCGTCAACCAACCTTCAACCTAAATAAAGGAAGTTGAAGTCCTGAAACAAGAGACTGTTGTTGTTAATCAAGTTGTGTAGGTAATCAAGGAAGTTTAAGTCATAGTTTAGAAAATAGTTTAAAGAATAGTGTAGAAGCCAGTGCTTGTATAGATCTAAAAAGTAGTGTAAAAAATTTCAAATACGGTTGAATATAAGCAGGCTAAAGAAATCGTTAATCATATTGAAAGAGTTCCATAAACTGTAGATCGGATTATCTAGAAAAAGATACCTATAATTCAGACTGTTTAAAAAATAAAAGAAGTGCCGAAAATTATATAGAAAATAGTTTAGGTCAGAGTTTAGGTTCCAGTTGTCAAATAAATCAAAGCTTTATAAGAAAAAATAGTGTATCAAGAAAAGATCATATAGGTTTAAAAAATAGTTGAAAAAATTGTTCCTATTATAAAGGAAGTGATCAAAGAAGTATAAAGAAAAGTTTAGGTGCCGATCATTCAATAAAAAATAGTGAAAGTAACTGAAATAGTTTAGAAAATAGTTCCCTACAAAAGCGAATAGGCAAGAATAGTTGAGGTAGAAAAAGTAGTTGAAAGAATAGTAGAAGTCCCTAAAATAGTTTAGGTTCAGAAACCAGTTGTGAAGTACATTACTCAAGAAAAACCTATAAAAGTCTAAGTATAAAAAATTGTACCTGTACCTAAGATTGTTTAAAAAATAAAGTAAGTAAGAGTACCTATTGACAAAATCATTGAAAAAATGGTCGAAGTACCCAAGGTAGTCTAGGTATAAAAACTTGTTGAAAAAATAGTGGTGATTCCTCGAGTCATCTAGAAGATAGTTTAAGTCCCTCAGATCGTCTAAAAAATAGTTGACAGAATAGTTGAGGTGGAAAAGATCATCGAAGTCGTGAGAGAAGTCAAAGTTCCAATAATAGAAGAACGTGTTGTTGAGATCTAAGTTATAAAGAATGTCTAAGTGCCTGTCTATAAGCAGATTTAAAAAATAGTTGAAAAAATAGTTCCAGCTGTAACACAGCAAGAAGTCATCAAAGAGATATAAGTTTTGAAAGAAAAAATTGTGGAAAATAGAGTCTAAGTTCCTAAGGAAATAGTGGTTGAAAAAATAGTGCCTCAAAGTGTAGAGATCTAAAAAATAATTGAGGTTTTGAAGGTTTAAAAAATTCCTTACTAGAAGAGCGTACCTAGTGACAAAATCGTATAGAAACTCATCGTAGTTGAGAAATAGGTTGAAAAAGTTAAATATGTTGAAAAACATATTGAGACCATAGTCGAGGTTGTTAAGGAAGTAGTAAAGGTCGAATAGGTCAAGTCAGTTGAAGAAAAAATAGTTTTCCAGTAAAAGATAAAGGAAGTTGAGAAACAAGTTCCTTACGTGACATAAAAAATAAAAGAAATTTAAGTTATCAGAGACAATCCTATTTTGAAAACATCAATCCAAGAAAAAATACTTGAGGTTCCAACTATTCAATAAAAAATCGTTCAAGTTGTCAAATAGACTCCAAAAATTTGTGAAGTCTTAAAAGTAGTTTAAAAGGCTGTTGAGGTTCCAAAGTACGTATAAATAACCTCAAAAGACCCTGTAATTATTTCAAACAACAAAATTATCTAAAAAATAGTATAGAAAGCTGTGTAAGTTAGATTGAAATAGCAATAAATCGTTGAAGTTCCAACGACAAAAGAAAAGATCGTTGAGGTTCACAATTTGATTTAAAAAATCAAAGAAGTTCCAGTTAGTAAAGATGTTATCATTGAAAAAGACAGGATTATTTAAAAGACTAATGTGAACAATAAGATTTAAACGAAGTATGAACCAGTTTAGCGATTTGAATAAAAAATAGTGACGGTTAACAGCTTCAACGACAGAATAGTCGAAGTGCCTCATGTGATGGAAAAAGTTGTAGAAAAGATCATGCTTATGCCTCAGGTTCATTAGGTCACAAGACATATCTATGACATTCAAGAAAAACATGCTCCTGGAGTCGTAGTTGACAAAAGTGTTCGATAGCAATAGGCGTAATATCAAAGACTCTATGGTGGTCTGAAAAAAGATAAGGATTAACTTTTAAAATAACTTAGAGTTCTGAAAAAATCTCGTCCTGAACTTTCAGATAAGATCGATTCGCTTGAAAAATACATGATAAGTCTTGACAACACAATGTCTCATGCCAGAATAGTGGAAGTTACTAAAGAGAAAACAGTAGAAAAATAGGTTTCAGTACCAGTTTATCTGTCAAGAGACTCAGAGGCTGGTAAAAATTAGGCATACTATTTGATTCTGATCGAAAAGCTCACGAATTAATTGAAAAATGCTCAAGAATAGTCGTATAATATAAAAGACGATTAACTTAAAAAAACTTTCTTTAGTGTGGAGAAGAAAGATCAGGACACTAAGCTTAGGGAAACTGCCAGAAGATTAGCACAAGTGAGATAAGACGGAGATAGATAGATAGATGTAAAAGGTTAGGCCAAATTGTTGTAAAGTGCTCTTCGTGACAAGTTAATATACGCCAATCAGGTGCAGAAACAGAAGCTTTAAGCTGAAAAATATTCAAAACTTTCTGAAGAAAGATTGACTCAAATGCACGAATACAAGCAAAGCAATGACTTAATGCGATAAAAGTTCGGACAACTTGAAAAACAAGTGCAGGTTTTAATAGTTAATAATGGAAAAAATGATACGAATCAAGATAAACTGAATGACATTTTGAGAAGAATCGAAGAGATCCACGATGTTCTTTCGAAAGATATTAAGACTATCAGACTTAACTAGCCATCTCGAAACATATCTGCAGCTGAGTTGTAGTCAGATAGTGGCTTCTTGAAACAAAAAATAAGATAGCTGTAAGCTGAATCTAAGCTATTAAAAGAAGGCTACAAGAAAGATGACGGCAGAGTTGACAAGAGGGCCGTTGAAGACAAAGATCGTATAATTGCTAATCTTACAAGCCAAATCACTAATCTAGTGGAAAAAGGCAAACAAAATCCAAAGACCTAAAGCACTCTTGGGGTCACTCAAACTAATATTAAAAATGTGACTTCAATGGATTTAATACCTGATAATACTCAACGTTAACCAGTGGCTGGAGGCTATAGATCCTTCGACCAAACTCCTAGCAAGTTAAGACACGCTAGCTGGAGCTAATATCCCATTTTCTATGAAGAAGACCATGTTAGCAAGCCGAAGTAGCTTGGATATCTTATTGTTCCCGATGGAGAATCAAATCTTGATACATCACCCAAAGGCTACAGACTAGTCTAATTAAGGGATAGATCTAAGACCCACTAACATAAACCAGAAAGCTTTATTCTTGTGCCGATCGGTACTGACGTACCCAAAATGAGCATAGTTTCATAAGGAAATGAAGGATCTAGATAATTTGATGGACAAAAGCCTGGAGCCATGAAAAAGAAAGAGCTAGATCCGAATGCCTATCCGTATGGACGCACCTGGCTGCCTTATAGTCCAGAATAGTAAGATGCTAGAAAAGGAGGAAGAGACGGTCTCCCAGTTCAATACCAACCTTAAAATAATGGTCAGGCTTAGACCAAGCGCAAAGCATCTGGTGACCTGAATGGTTCTGGTGATTCTAAGTCGTCTGGCAAAAAACAAGGATAGAATCAACGAGGTAGAGCTGTAAGTGAGACAGAAAAAGCACCTACTAGTCCTCGAGATAAAGGACCTTCAACGGTCAGACAGCCTGAGTTTAAAGGCGATGTAGCTGCATATCCGTATGGTAACAACTGGTTGCCATTCCCTCAAGTATAGCCGGTAGATAGCAACGGTAAAGCCGAAGGTCAGCAACTCAACCAAAGTGGTAGAAAACCTTTGAGATTACCTTCAGAATAGCAAATGGCTCCATTTAGACAGCAATCTGGTTAGAAAGCTAGCGTACCTGAAGGATCAGGAGAAGCTAATTATCCATTCGGTAATCAATGGTTGCCATATACAGGCGAATAAGGCTAAGTATAGCAAGGAAATTCTGGAAGACTACCTTCAGGACATCTACAGCCTGGAAAAGGTGTTAATAAATCTCAAGAATAGCGAGGTAGATCTCAAAGTGGCTCATCAGGCAATAGGATAGGAGTTCAAGACAGGCCAGAAGGCAACTAGAATCAAGGAGATATAAATTATCCATATGGAAATCAGTGGCTGCCATATACAGGCAAATAAGGTTAAAATCCTGAGGGAAAAAGGTTCAGAGCACCTGGAGCTAGAAACTAACCACAACAGTTTCAATCAGGCAGAGGTAGACCTCAGGGTGACAACTTGAGTACAGGAAATGAAGATAATGCAAGAGCATTCCCTCAAGGAGTAGCCAGACCTAGAACCACTTCAACTCCTCACAGTGTGCCTTTATATCAGGCCACATAATCTTCTCGAAAAGGGTAAAAAAGAGCAGTTTAACCTTTCAACCCCCAAAACCCTCACCAACTTATACCTCCAAGTGAGCTGTTGAACCCAACAACAGTCAGAAATTTGCCTGGAGAAACAAATAGAGTAGTATATGTTGACCCTGAGACCGGAGCTCGAGTCGAAAGCTTCTAACAAACAGGAGAGTTCGGAGGATAAGACGCCAATACTGGAAGCTATTTGGCCACTTACATGTATCGATCGTAGAAGAACACAACTGGCGAGGGAGTCAAAAAGGTATAGAAAACTGTAACTGAAATCAGAACTAATCAAAGAGTGCAGTGGGTAAGCAACGAAAGAGAGCCCTCACCTTTGCCCAGAAAAGAAGAAAAAAGAGATAGTTACTCAGTTGAAAAATAATCAAAACCCTGATTAAATTATTATTTATGCAATTTATGTCTAATTTTTCATATAAATACTATATAAGTATGTGAAAGTATGAATAATATGAGGAATTAATCAGTCATCCGTACCCCCAGTTTCCTCAGGCCCTTCCGCGTCCTCAAAACCTAAAATCTTATGACACAGCAAATCAGAATCTATCTCGTCAGGCATTTCCGTGCCCTAACCCAGCAAAATAGCCTCGCATTACTTGATCTACTCCAGTGTCATTTTTTAGCCTTAAGTAGTCAAACACTTTATGAACTCCTCTCTAGAAATTGAAGGCTCACCGTTTTTTGTGGCACCCAAAATAGACAAAGCAGTTTTTAGATGATTTTTATTGATGCCTTCGACAGGTCGATGATTAACAAAAAGTTTCAAAAATATTTGTAAATCTAGCTCACTCACTGTTTCCTTATAGTGATCGACGTACTTGCTAAATCTGATTTCATTTTGCATGTTTTCTATCTATTTTTGAGTTGGGTAAAATGCCATGCTTCTCATCATGTTTGCGATCGCACTGAGAGGGACTTTGCCATCTAATTTTCTAGCTTTAGTAGTGTGTTCATCCTTTGAACGAATCTGACTATAGTAGAAGAAATCTTTGAGATCGCTCATGACTTGACCATCAGAGCCCCCTTAGAGTAGATCAGGATAAGGATCTGTATTAGGTTATTCATAGAAACTTTAAGCTAGAACTGAAAAATCAACTTCCCACATATTAACACAGAGATCTTTGTCTCCAGAAGTGAAGAAAAGTTTGCCATCTACTACACTACTGATAGAGGTAATTCTGTTTGGATGAGCAATGAGTCCCATAGTATTGTTAGGGTTGCCATCTAATGGCAGCTTGATGATTCCCACTACCTTTTCCTTTGTAGCATATGCAAGATACTTATCTTGATAGTCATTTTTTTAATCAGCAGGATTCAGAACAAGAAGCTTGGTGATCTATCCTCCGTATGTAGGGCCGAGACAAGTTTTTTTACAAATTTTCATGTTGTCCTTAAGCATGCTCCAGAGCTTGATTTTGTAGTTATCATTGACGGTCAGAAGGACACTTTATTTAAACATGTTTATCGGGTACCAGATGCAGGCAGTTGGGAAACACTACTGCTAGATCTGGAATAAAGATCGTAATTTAAGTTTGTTGTATTTACTTTCAGCTTTGTCTTATTTTCGGTTAGTCACAACGTCGTATTCAGCCATTTTCATGTCTTCACTAACTGAAAAGAGTCGTAAACGGACTTAGCCTCGCTCATCCATAGACTATCCAAACGCTATAGAACGTATAGGAGCGTAGTGTACTCTCACTTTCCCTCCTAGCTCCCACTTCTTTTCTCCCTGATAGAACAAACTCACACCATAATCTTCATCCATAACTGCAAGATGTCTCGAGTCAGGTGAAAAAGTCTGCATAAGTATATAAGGTTTGCTTTTTTATGCCTCGGAAACTAGCAAAGGAGACTGCCATTCATTATTGTCTACTTAATACATGTGAATCGTTCCGATTTTAGTACCTACTGCTAGGAATCTTCCCTTAGGACTGTAGGTCAGACAGGTCGGCACTTATTCTGACTTGAATTCGTTAACTATTTTGATTTTATGAGGTTTTTCAACGAAATTCCATTCGTAAAGGACGCTATTCTAGCAAGAAATTATAATAGTGTTATTAAGAGGTCGTACAGCTGAGCACACTATAGGTGCCACGAATGACTCGAGCAAAACTCTTCCTTTTTTCTAAGTTTTTTAAATCTATTCGAAAAGATTAGATTTCAGTTGAGTGATTCTAGCATGGTTGTCGACTACTATAAAATCTTTGCAGCTGAAAGATTTACTGTTTTTGTCTTAGGCCATTTGACTTCTCTAACCTTCCTGGTCTCCGTCTTCTTGCATGTCTGAAAAAGAAATTGTCTGAATGCAGCCAAGATCAATGTCTTCGAACCAAGCTTATATACGATACTGCTTATCGTAGAAGCGAATGGATCCGTTGGAAGCACCAACCACTAGAAAATCTCCTTACATTTTGAGAACAGTGATTGCTGTTGAGGTCGTGTTCTTTTTCATTTGTTATATTTTGTTGGGATTGTTCATCAGATTAACTTGCTTAATTGCTCTTCTTTATTAGGGCTGAGTGTAGTCTTACATGATAAGTGAAATGTCCCAAACGATAATGAGACCTTCTTTGGTTCCAGAAACTGCTTGAGGACTTCCAGGAATAAATACAGTTTGAGTCAGAATCCTTTTGAGAGGAACGAAAGGCGCGTAGAGCTCAAAGCTTCTCTGGTTGTTTTCCCACAGCCAAAATACGATTCTAGTCTATCCTGTGGTGACAAACTCATTTTGATTAGGATTAAATTTGATAAACTTTTGCATGCTATCGACATTGTCGTCCATTTTTGATGTGATAAATGATGGTTCTTCCTACTACCACTTCCACAGGGTGACCCATTGCTGACTGGGAACACTATTCTTGCTCAAAGTAACTATCATATCTCCTTACAGGTTGATATCTAAAGCCTACACGCCGTCTGGATATGGACTGAAAATAGTTTTTCTGGGAGTTCCAGTGTTTACATCCCAAACTACCAACATCGAATCCTCTCCAGTATCTGCCGTCACAATTATGTCTCGTAGTTTATTGTATGCAGTTGCTGATATTTGATTGCACTATGTTATTTTAGTATTACGTGTCCCTGGAGCTGCCTTTGTAGGTTGTTTTAGTAGTCGTATATGACTCCCTGATTGGCAACAGGTATGAAAATTTATTTGCGTTCTTGGTTGGTCAAGTTATGAACGCCATCATAGATATGGTAATTGAGTCCAAGTGCCCACTTTAGTTTGAGAGCGCTGGCCTTGCCCATATCTTCTTCGTCGTAGTCCTCCATAGTAGTTACAAAATTAAATTAAACTGAAATGCAATCAAATCTAAGTCAAAAAATCAAAAATACAAAAAATATTGAGAATTTTTTAATATATTTTTAGTTTTGATTTTAAATGAGTTCATTTTAACATAATCTTTTGCTGTACCTGTACAATATCTGAATATGTTGATAATTTTAATATAAATCATCAACATGTTGAAAATCAATTTGGCAGTTCTTCTTGCCGTAATCGCTTTGGCAACATGCGGTAATCCTTATCACAAAGATCTTCCTTTGATTCCTACTTTAGTCACTGCCTGGTGGCCAGCTCCAGGCTCAACAGAAACCAGCCCTTCAGGTGCTGACAAGGATGCACTCGTCAAATTACTCCAGACTCCCATCAACTTCATTATATTCGGAGATAAAGATTTCGGCACTTTTGTATCAGCCAACCGCAAAGCTGAAAACACCTTGTTCATCGAGGTTAAATCCACATAGTTGACTGAGAGTTGGTACTTTAAAAGAGCCCAGGAATTGATAAGCAAGGGTCAGAGGGCATCTTGGAAAGACAAAGCATCACCTGTATTAGAATATTCGCGCATGTTTTTGCTTAACAGAGCCATGGAAAAAGACAAATTTGACACAGATGAATTCATCTGGGTGGATCCTAACTCATTCGAAGATTATGCTATCTCTAAATTGCTAGAAAAAGAACACGTTGATACTCTTTTGGAACAATTTAAGCATCACATGTTTATTTTGACTACCCCCAAAGACTAGACTGTTCACAACTTCCCCAACTACGAAAAAACTTATTTTGAAACAAAGTTCGATACTTTCGTCACTGGACAGCTGTTTGGCGTCAAAAGAGACGCAGTGTCAACTATGAATCTTATCTATTAAGATTTGTTGAGGGTTGTCATTCAGTTTGATGTCAACTTGTGGAGCTAGGATACCCTGCTTTCCCTTCTGGCAGATCGTTGCTCTTTCTTGGTAAGCTATCTTTCTGCCGATCAAATCAAACCCCCTCCGAGCAGACTGCTTCCTGAAGAGTCAGATATTAGATTCTAGGAATAGAAGGCTGAGCTATAGGAGCTGTAGTGGTGGATCGGAGTATGCGAGTTGGGAGTGGCAATAGTAGGTATTCTGTTGGCCGTCGAGATCATTCGTTTCCTTAGCTATATCAAAAAGCGATCAAAACCTAAACCTGTGCAAAAACTACGAACATAAGAAGCGATGTAGTCGTCTAATCAAGTAGGTAGCTAAGCACCAAGCACAACATGATTGATTGCTAAATAATCATAAATTTATAATTTAATAGAGAATATACGCTAATTCATTAGATCATTAAAATTAATATTGCATTTTATGTCTTATTAGTGATTAACTATAGAAACAACCAAAAATTCGTTTTGTTTATAAATTTATTAAATGTCAACCCAAATCTAATCTTACTTGAGCCCTTTAACAAAAGTTTTACATTTGACTGAAAATCCTTAACAAACAAACTCTAGAGATGTTATTCTGTAGCTTTAAACTATGAGTGCATAAACTTGTATGGAGTTATGTGAATAAGATCTTAAAAAATACATCAATTATTGTCATAATTTGATCAAAAAATTATTCGGAAAGCTTAATTAAGTATGGCAGCAATAAAAATTTGGCAAATATAAGGAAAACAGGGCAGTTTTGATAGATAAAATATCTTAATTTAGCAGTAAAATACACAAAGATCGCTCATAAAATATGATTTTTTTTGATAAAATTAAGGACAGAATATCTAAAACTACGGCCCCATTCGTAAAAAGGCAATATATATTTATATCTCAAAAGACTAGACCTCAAAGCAATTAATATAATTAATAATTGAAAAATTAGTATTCTCAGGCTACAATCGATCATTAAAAAAACAAAATGAATATCTCCATAACATCCAGTTCTTCAGCTGGCTTTAATTTTACATAAGTGGTTCCATAACTTCCGCTGATTAACCTTCGAAGCACAGAATAATAGTAGAAGTAGTAGTAAGATGAATAGAAGTAGTGAATCGGTGCTCAGAAAAACCAGTTAAGGATAAAAAAACTGATAAATTATTTATTTTTCATATGAACTTTATTGATAGTTGAGGAATTCGATCATTGGGGTGTATACTTAACCAGCGGTTAGCCGTATTTTATCTTTTGTCCGGGCTTGACTCGCCATTCATCAAGACCCCGCATCTCCATCACCATTACGATTGTTGAGCCCAAGTTAAAGTACCCCAATTAGTCGCCCCTCTCCAGAGATGGCTAATCAGTGACGATGATTCGCATAACGTTCAAAGCTCCTACCATTACCAGTTTCATATTGCCTTCAGACCACTTGGCATCAACAACAACTCTTCCATTTTTTTCATATATAGGTTTTCCTTTAGCAATCGTGCGTTAGCTCACACTGTCACATTTTCCGTCTATAGGTTTTTTAGCTTTGATTTCCATATCGACTGGCGAATGAAATCTATGATAGTCACCTGGAGCTAAGTATATTACCAGTTGGAACAATCTATTCTTAGGATTGCTTTTGAGTCGCTATATAAAAGAAGGATCTGGATTGTGCTTTCCTGTCAAAAGTTAGCTTAAAGAATACTTGGCTCCTTTTATGATCTGGCACTTGTCTTCGAACACCTACTAAGCTACCAATACTTTGCCATCGCTTGGAGAGGAAACAGTGTATTGCTAGAAAGGAGGAAGCGCTCTAGTTATTTTTCTGGTGAAAAATGAAGCAAAAGTCGAATAGTCTCGAAGAGGCAGCTATATTTATTTAAGGTTGGCTTTGTACATCTTAGCGTAGGCAGTGAAAATGGGTCGTCTCAGCAGTCTTGGTATCTGCACCTCAGCTATCATTTCAGTATTTTTGCATATAGCCGGCTTGAAACGGTCCTAAATATTGAGTTTTGTACGCGTTTGTAGAAAAGGGAAGTTGCGATGACAGCACAGTTTTTGAAGTAAACTGATCTCATAAAGATAGGTCTTTTGTTCATGACACGTCCTGGGTAAATAGATGGCTACTGTAGATAGTTTTCGTTTTGGCTTTGGCCACAGATGCAATTTTTTTAATCCTTTGCCAGATCGCCATAGTTCTGTTGGAGTCAATAATTTTATAATCGGAAATAATTAAGATATTGACATTGTTGATAATATTATCAAACATTCAATGGCCATCGTTAAACTATATTTTCGCACATTTTTTGTAAAAACGGGCTGTCGTAGTAGCCGAAAGATTCTATAGTTTTAAAGTTCGTTTGCACACTCTGTATGTCTCCTCGCCAGAGAGAGAGCTTTGCGGCAAGAAAAGGCCGATTTTTCAAGGTAGTAGATTTGTTGAAAATCAAACGTAGTCTGCGATCTCTAGTAAACTGTTAACAGCATTCAATATAGACAGCTATTGCTTGATCTTTCTGTTATTTGGTATAAAATTTGAAAAGATTTTATTAATCTAAGCAGCTCCATAAGTCTCCTACTGCTTACAAATCTTCAAAAAACATAACTTTGGTCATCAATTTACCAAATAAGCTCAGAAGCTTTGTTTAATTTTGTGGAAATTTATCGATCCACTTGCAGACTTTGTTGATTACTTTACCGAGTAGTGTCTCAGCGAAGGTATATGATAGAAGGCATTACTCAGTCGCCACTAACAGAAAAGAAAAAATATTTTACATATTGGTTTAAGGCAAGTCAAAAGTCTACCATTAAATTTATACAATTTTTTCTAATACTTTTGAAAACTAAGGTAAGTGAAATGTGTCCTACGGATCTGCAGTTATGATTTACCAAAGACTTTCAGGAATCTCATTTTTTTTATTTGATTTTAAAGCATTTAGCTGATTTAGAAGTTCTCTAATAGTGTCAGAATAATCCTTAAACTACCCTAAATCGTCCAAATTGATGACACAGTCTGCTCCGAAAATTAACTATTGGTTCATTTAAATATAAAATTATGAATTTTAGATCTTAAATTTAGTACACGCATATATGATTTTTAATGTATTTTATTGATTTGCTACAAACTATGTAATATATATATAATGTAGAAGGGGT